>Ga0209376_1000008_pt1 | contig 218059 bp, 174 predicted proteins | sample GraSoiAngelo_134_FD_185891 | JGI IMG/M metagenome (GOLD analysis project Ga0209376, IMG submission 185891) | Grasslands soil microbial communities from the Angelo Coastal Reserve, California, USA - 14_0929_05_30cm (SPAdes) (version 2) | ecosystem: Environmental > Terrestrial > Soil >... | reverse complement strand
CGGTCCCCGAAAATGCAACGCAAAAGAAAAGCACGCCGCACACCGCCACGCGTGCCACCAGGAGAATCACACGTTTCATAAGGTCGCTCCTGGAGAGAACCACCGAGTATACATGGCTGGAAGCGCCGGGACTCCACAGCCCACTGGCTTCAGAGGCTTCGCGCGAAACTACTTCCCGGGCAAAACAGTGAAGACAGCGGAGAAACACCCCTTCTGTCCAAGTTCACGGATCCTCGTCGGCGACTGACATTGACTGGAGGGAGGAGGCGGCCTGCTGCAGCTCGTCGGCGGAATAGGCGTAAATCTCAATCGTGAGCAAATAATCGCCGGCGATGGTTTGCACAAAAGACTGATAAATGCGCGTGGCGCCAACACTGCGTTCGAAATCGGCGCGCGCAAAGGAATGCTTGTTCACGTGGAACTCGGAAGCAGTGCCGATGATCTTTAAGCCGGAAGCCGTGGCCATGTTCGAGATCATTTGCTGAAAACTGTCCAGATTGATGGAGTCCAAGCGTGAGGGAATGGCCCCAATGCGAACAGACGGTAGGTTGATGTGCTGCCCGTCCCAGTCTCCCTTTCTTGAAGCGTAGAAAACCGTCTTGGGCAAGATCAAGTTCGGGGAGTTGGCGAATTCCGGATGCTGCTGGAGGATTGCCGCCTTGGCTGCGGCTTCGGCGCGCCCGTTGAGCGTGCGAAGTGAATCGGGATTCGCGGCACGCCAGTTTTGTGGAAACTGATACGTCATTCCGAGGGCGGCGTTCTTGTAGATATTCCCAGAAACGGCGCCATCCTCAATTCCGGCTGACGGCGATGCGGAAGCGGCGCCTGCCTTTTCGCTGTCTTTGGCTTTGGATACCGCGCTTGAGGCGTTCGCAACAGTCGCGTCTCGTGAGGCTGCAGGGTCGCCCGAGCTCATTGCGCGTGATGCCTCGGCAGCAGCTGCGGCAGCAAGTTTAGGATCGGATTCGCGCTTAAGATACTTGCCAATAGCATCTTCCAGATCGCCCGCGGTTGTCGGACCTTCGCCCGATTGACGGAACCGTACAACGCCGTCCTTGTCCAGCACGACAAAAGTTGGAAACGAATCGACTTTGAAAGCCTCCAGAACATCTCCCGGCAAATCGATATATTGGGACCAATCCATGTGCTCCGCTTGGAGATACGTTTTCCACACGTCTTCATCGTCATCGGAGCTCACGCTCACCAATTGAAACGGCTTACCCGCGTATTTCTTATTTAGGCTCCGCAGGATGGGAACCGATTCTCGGCAAGGAGGGCACCACGTGCCCCAAAAATCCAGGAGCACCACTTTGCCGCGGAGGGCGGCGTTCGAAAGGTCCTGATTCTGGCTCGTGGTGAACGAGAAATCCGGCGCGAAGGGCGCACGAGCGCGCACGGGATTGGCAACAATACGCCGTGCTTCCGCGACGGTCCCCGAATCCGCGCCGGGCATTGCCAGGAAAGCGTTCATCTCGGCAATGCCTTCTGGGTCGCGCTCTTGTTTGAGAAGCACGAAGCCCAGGTCGTAATGGGCCACAGCATTCGCGAAATCCAGCGCCAGCGCCTGGCGGATTTCGTCTTCTGCTTCCTTCAGCTTCTTGTCCGTGGATTTTCCCGCCATCTGAGAAAGCAGGCTCGCGCGCAATAGGTGGGCGCGTACGGCGACGGATTTGTCTTCGCCGGCTACCTTCACGGCCTTCTTTGCGTCGTCGAGCGCGGAGGAGAAATCACCGAGCTTGCGTTCCACTGAGGCGATTTTCAGATAGCACGGTGCCGAGGAGTGATGCGAGAGCTTGTCGGCTTTGTGATAGGCGTCCAGCGCCAGTTCGTATTTCCTCTTTGAGGAGTAGAGATCGCCTTGCGAAAGGGCTTGCGTTATAGGATTGGAGGATTCTTGCGCGACTAACGTCAGGAGGGCGAGGAGTGCAAGGAACAATGTCAAGGTAGTGCGAAACACGGATGCTCCTCCTCAAAAATCAAGATCGAAGCGTTGGGAAACCGACTATACCACTATTAGAATTGTCGCGGGACTGCTGAGCGTGGGAAGACTGCCGATGCTCAACCCAATCTCTGGAGTTCGAGACAGGTCGCGAGAGACGGTATCGATAATGGGTTGCCAGGGTGTGCTAGACTGGCGCTTTCGCGGGTGTGTCCCGTTGTTCCCCCGCGGGACCGAAATCATCGTTGCGGGTTAGCAAGAATGCGTTGTTCCTACTGGGGTGTTGCCTTTCTCCTCCTTTCTTCTTGTGGCTCGGCGTTTGCCCAAACGATTGTTGACGGCTCGGTCTATGACAATTCCGGCCGCCCTGTCGCAAACGCTTCCGTCTCTCTGGAGCGTCAAGACGGCGCAGCCATCCTGACCGCATCCACCGATACAGATGGAAAGTTCCGAATCGCGGCCATGGAGGCTGGAGCCTGGCGGCTCCGCGTCCAGGCCGCCGCCTATTACCCCTCTACTTATGACTTTGTGCTGCGGTCCCGCCAGCCCGTTTCGCTCAACATTGGGCTGCAAAAAGAAGAGACGGTGCGCCAATCCGTCGAAGTCTCTGCCCGCTATTTGACCGTTGATCCGGAGAAAACCGGCAGCTCTTACACTTTTTCGCGGCAGGATCTCGAGCGGCTGCCGGATCCCATGGTGGAGACCACCAACGACCTGGTCAACAACCTGATGCCTGGCGCCAGCGACAGCCACGACAATTTTCTGGCCGTACGCGGCACGGAATTCTCCCTGCATGAGTTCATCAACGGCGTCTCTTTTCTCGACAACACGCAACCCCAGTTTTCTGCCGGAGTCAGCCCGCAAATTTTCGAGACCGTGGATCTCATGACCGGCGGATTCACGCCCGAATTTGGCAACCGCTTCGGTGGCGTGCTCGATATCACCACGCGCTCCGGAGCCGATCTCGCCGGGCACGGCGATTTGAATTTTCGCGCCGCTACGCTGGACAACTACGATTTAAACGCCGACTACGGTGGGCAAGCGGGCCGGCTCGGCTACTACTTCTTCGCGGACGGTTTCACTTCTGGGCGCTATCTTGATCCGCCCGAGCCGCAGGAGCTCTTTGACTTTGGCAAAGGATCACGGGCCACCGCGCAGTTCGACTGGCACGCCGCAAACCAAGATGCATTCAAATTATTACTGATGGGCTCGGGCGCGAACTTTCAACAGCCTAATATTACCGATGACCAGCTAGTCGGCCGGGGCGCTCAGCGCCACCTGCGCCAGTACACCGCGATCCTCGGGTGGCTGCACACCTTTTCTCCGCAGACTTTGCTTCAAACTTCGGTCTACGAGCGCACCAGTTCGGACAAGGTTCTCCCCACGACCGATCCGGTCACGCCCCTTTCGGACGCTTCGCGCGCGTCCTTAACTCTCGGCGTCAAGAGCGATCTTTCGCACTCCTGGCGCGGACATCTTTTCAAGGCGGGCGTTGATTTTGTCCGGCTGCGCGAAGGAGAGAGTTTCTTTTTCGACAGCCGTGGCGACCCCGATGTGTTTCCTCCTTTTCAGGGCTGGGGTAAAGGCGGGCAAGCCAGCTTCTATGTCCAGGATCATTTCTCGCTCGTTCGAAACCTGATCGTGGACCTCGGAATTCGCTACGATCATTTCGACTTGGTGGATGCGGACCAGCAAGCCAGTCCGCGCCTCGGCCTGGCGTACCATCTCGCAAAAACAAAATCGGTGATTCACGCGGCTTACAATCGTTTGTTTTCTCCGCCGCCCATCGAATATTCGCCGCTCGCCAGCTTTATCGGGAATAACGCCATCGATCCGGCGCAGCGCGTCGGCAACGTGCGCCCTTACACGCAGAATTATTACGAATTGGGATGGTCACAGGAACTCGCGCCGCGCGTGAGCCTGGAGCTCAACGCTTACGTCCACATCGGCCGGAACAGTTTTGAGAACCATGAGATTTCGATCTCGCGGATTTTCGTGCCCATCAATTTTGACAGCGCGCGTTCGAAAGGTCTGGAACTCGTCGTCAATATGCGCCAGCTGGAGCGCCTGGGAATCTCCGGCCGCTTCCAGTATGCGCTTGCCAAAACTTATTTCTACGGTCCGATCACGGGAGGTTTCGCGGGCGATGAGCCGCTCGTTGCGGGCGAAAAAATTATTCCAGCTTTTGATCAGACGCACACCGGCACGGGACAGATTTTTTATCATAGCCGCTGGCGCGGACTTTGGGCGGGCAGCGCAATGCGCTACGGCAGCGGCACCATCGTCGAAAATGGGCCGCGGTTGCCGCAACATTTTACGGCCGACCTGGCCGTGGGGCTAACCCTGTGGAAAGCCGGGCCGCGTTCCTGCGAACTGGAATTCGACGTGACCAACGTCAGCAACAGCATTTACAAAATCGCCAAAGAGAGCGAAGAAATTCCCATTCAGTACGCGCCGTCCCGCACGGCGGGCGGCAGCCTGAAATTTCATTTCTAATTCCGTGAAAAGCCGCCGCCCCCGTCGCGTTCATCAACTCCTGCTGAAAACCTGGTAAAAAACAGGAGGCCAACACTCGCTTGCATTCTGAGACGCGCGGTGTGCAGTCGAAGTTACAGGACTCACTTAAGATTTTCGGAGGGCCTTCGACGAATCGGAGCGCCCTCCGGGCTAACGTTAGGCCTTGCGCCTTGGGCGTTAGGCAATCGGCGTTAGGCCTTGGGCTCCCAGGCTGAAGCGATCAATTCCTGAGAGAAGGCCGGCGGCACCTGCTTGAAGCAGGCGTAGCGATAGAGCGCCGCGTTGAAAATTCCTCCCACCGCGGACATGAACACCGAAAGCAGGAGGAAATAAAGGAACATGATGGCCAGGCCGAAGAGCAGGCCTGCGGCGCCGCCAAGGTAAGCGGCAAGGATCACAAAGCCGATGCCGGGTAGCATGAGCACCAGGGAAACGAGGCTAAGGCTGAATCCGCCGATGACTTTTTCTCCCCAAGTGTCGCGGAAGAGCTTGGAGGAGCGCTTCACAGCGGCAATGGGAGTAAGGTCCTCGAAAGCCAGCACGGGAACCACGAAGTAACAAGCCAGCGTCCAGACGACGCCAATGATGCGCATGATCAAACGTCCGATCAGGCCCATGCGCTCTTCGAGAGTGCGCAGAATGACGCCAACGGTGGCGGCGACGAACGCCCACTGAAGGATGGTGCCTTTGCGCGCCCAGGCCAGCTCGAGGCCGTCGCGGAAAGTCCACGTCCCGCCCATCAAGCGGCTATTGGCGACGCCGACGAGGGCCACGTTGAAGAATACGATGACGAAATAGTTCACCACGTACAAAGCGAACATGCCCAGCAGAAACATCGGCGACTGATTCGGATGGAACTGTTCGCCGGCAGCCAAAGCCGCGGCCCTGGCCGGCATCATCAAGAATGCGCCGCCGGTGGCCATAACGGCCGTGACGATGAAGCACGCAATGGCCGAGAGCACCGGAAACAACATTAATTGTTTGTCGGAACGAAGAATGGCGAAGCTCTGACCCACGAGCCGCCAACTACGAGAGAACTTACCCATCGCACCCTCCCACGCAAAATAACGTACTCGGAAACGACGGAACTGTAGCCTGGAAATAGCTTGGCGAAACGGGTTGCCGACTCCAATAGTACGTCCGATGCACTCCCTCGGGACAGGTGATGAGTTCGACAAACGCGCGACCGTGAAGAGCCTGGGGCAGGCTGACAAAAGTTATGGCCCGGGGGAGTCTCGGATCTGTGGCAGGGAAAGGAGTTACGGGGGCGAGAGGGAACGAGAACACCCCTCCCCACCGTGTCTTTGTAAAAGATTGCACCGTATAGGTTTAGAGGATAGGGATCGGCACAAAGATTGTAACGCAAGGACTTAGGGGGCACGGAATGCCAGGAATGCCCCCTCCCCGCATTGTTCTCGAAACGATATGATTCCAAAAGGGTTAGAGTGTGGGCCTGCAAACGATATGATTCCATGGGAGTTATGGGGCAAGTGCAAGGATATTGAAGGAGTTCGAAGGACAGCCTGATGGGAGGGCATAGTTAATTGGACACAGAGGAATCGTGCCGAACTAACGAAACCATTATACCACATTGGTAACGTATGTGAAGGATTACTTTAAGTGGTTTAGATACCGTGGGATAGCATGGCATCCGTTTGAGGCTAGCCCTGCACCCTTTGAAGAATCAAACGCCAAAGGGATGCGCCACCTGGCCGCGTGCAGCCGTAAACCTGCATCTCTCCTCCGTGATAATCCGCCCACCAGATTGGAGGTTTTTCCTTATATGAAATTCGGGCGCCTGAACCCTTAGGATTATAGAAGGAGGCCGAACCGATGATGATGAGAGCTAATGCAGGCCTTGCGAACAAGATGATAGAACGAATCCTCGAACTCTCGGCCGACGCGCACATACGAAGACGGGGGACGATTAAGGATTCTCCGGAGTTCAACAAGCTAACCGGAGCGATTGCAGCTTACGGAAAAACGCTCGCGCTCCTGACCGCGCTTCAACGGCGGGAAGAGTTCTACGTAATAATCGGTGAAGGCGGCGTGCCCGCTTGCCTGCAACCGGTTTGCTGAGGAAAAGGCTGGTCCGTTATGTGGCGCAAAAATTGTCCCGTGTGCCGGCAACCGATGGCAAAGAAACATCCTACCGAGACGGTTCCTTGTTCGTGCGGGAAGTACGTCTGGAAGGGCTAGGGGCCCTGATTCGCTATTCAGTGATTGAAGGCGGTCCTCTCGGCGTTCGCACGCCCGGTCTTGTCGCACCCTAAAAAAAGTAAAGGTAAGACCCCGCCCTCAAAACCTGAGGGTTGGGCACCCAAAGTCTTCTCAGGATTTGTTGTCTGGACCACCGGTCCGAGGTCCTTGCTTAGTCCCCCAGAGCGGAAGAGCATACACCAAAATCTTGAGAAATGGTGTATGCTATGCACATGGGCAGAACGAATATTGAGATTGACGAGAAGCTGGTGCGTAAGGCGCGGAAGCTGACGCGGCTGAAGACGAAGCGGGAAATCGTGGACAGGGCGCTGGAACTGCTGGTGCGCTCCGAGAGCCGGAAGGGTATCCTTCGGCATTACGGATCAGGAATCTGGAAGGGCGACCTGAAAGCGATGCGAAGGAAGCGCGGTTGATCCTGGTGGATAGTTCGGTATGGATCGATTTTTTCTGCTCCGCACCGGGACGCGCGGGCGATGAGCTGCGGAGAATGATCCGAGACGCCGAACCTTTCGCGCTGACAGGCGTGCTGGTGGCCGAAATCCTTCAGGGCCTGACGAGGGATGTCAGCCGGATCGAACATTATCTTTCCCAATGGGAAATGCTCGAGCCTCGCGAATTCCGAACCTACCGGGAAGCAGCGGCGATTTTCCGGCTGGCGCGCTCCAAGGGCGTGAGCTTGACAACCATCGATGCACTCATTGCCGCAATCGCGGTGGAACATCGCGCCAGCGTATTCACCCTCGACAAGGATTTCTCCCGCATCGCGCGCCTGACGGGGCTCCCGCTCCATGCCCTTCCCATGGCCTAAGATCAAGAACGGGTCTGAAAGCCCACCACTACAAGATCAACGGAAAGAATGGCGACACTCCGACGGATTCTGGAGGAATACCGTCGTCGCCACATACCTTAAGGCAAGATGACGAGATGAACCAGCCCAACGGGGTCGAGGGGGATCGCACTGTTTTCGATGTACGATTTCACGCCTGTGGGAAGTGAGGCCGGGATGACGTTGGAAGAAGCACTGGTGGAAGTATGGCGGCAGGCGCTGGCAGAGGGCGCGGAGAACGTGGAGCTGGACGGGGAGAAGTTCCGTGTGCGCGAGACGCCGCGAAAGCATTTGCGCGAGGTGGATTTTGTGTTTCAAGGGGAGCCTTCCCGCAAAGCCGTCCGGGATACAAAAATCGAACTGCGCGGGCTGGAGCAGAATCCGAACACGGAATCGCGGTGGGCAAAATTGGCGCGCGCGGGGCACAAGGTAATGCAATTCCTTTCGGCGGGACGGTATATAGGGGTAGTCGTGAACGGAAAAGTGACGCTGTATGGCGGGAAGAAGAGTTCAGACAAGCCTGTGAGCCGGAAGAAGATGGGGGAGTGAGGAAAGGGATGGGGAAAACTAGAAACTAGAAGGCAGAAACTAGAATGGAGTGGCTGTGCTACCAAAGCTCAAGAGTGAAGCAGGGGACTGAAAGACCGGGAGAGAGGAATTGGCCTGAAGACCCGCCACAACCGCAGCGCAGAGAGATTCCTCACATCCGCAGGCCGACATCCCGCAGGAGGGGAATGCAAGAAAAACCGCCGACCAGCTCCGTTCGGAATGACGCGCGGTCGGGCGCGGCTAGGTGGTCCAGAATCAGCGGAACATTGTTTGCCCTGGCCGCGTATCTCTCCTTGCACGAACACCTTGCGGGGAGGACCTTCGGATGAAAATGGTTTCTACTTTGCTCAGAGTGGAAGAGGGATTTCTGGCTCCGCAAACCCATCCGGAGCGCAAGAAACGCGGTTCGCTCGGAATGACAGGCGTGAGGAGAATGCTGTTGCTGTTGCCACTGCTGGCCTTGTTTGCCAGTCAGGCGGAGGCCCAAGCGGTGCCGCCGCTGGAAAGCATTCAATCCCAGGCGGAACTGGACAAAGTCATCACAACACTGGACGCGGCGCTGTTCGATGCCTACAACCGGTGCGACCTGGAAAAGTTCGCCTCCTTTTTCGTCGACGATGTGGAGTTCTATCACGATCAAGGCGGGGTGACGCTTGGCAGGGAGAAATTGACCGAAAGCGTCAAGAAAAATATCTGCGGCAAAACGACGCGGGAGCTCGTTCCAGGGACGCTGCAGATCTATTACATGAAGGGCTATGGCGCGGTGGAGATGGGAGTGCATCGCTTCCACCATCCGGGGCATGAAGACACGGAGGGAGTTGGCGAAGGAAGATTCGTTCATCTGTGGCAATTCAAAGACGGCGCATGGAAGATTACGCGGGTAATCAGCTACGACCACCACGCGGCGGCCAAGTAGGGTGGCGGAGGCAAGCTTAGCCGAGCAGGTCGCCGTATTTTTTCAGAGTGGGCCAAGGGACAGGGAGGTCCGGGAATTTCACGCCGACACTGAATCGCTCGCCAGGCAGCTTCTGACAGTAAACCACTTTCCCAAAGGCGGCACCGGCATGCAGGGGAGTAACGCGCACCACGTCGCCAGGCTGCCAGGCGCGCTTCGAGAATATGCGAGCGCCATGCGGACTGATGTTATCGGTGAAGGTCCTCTCTCCATCGGCAGGCGCGCTTAGTAACGGGGCGAGGCGCACCACGACTATGATTGGCAGGCGCCTTTCGATTCTGCCAGTGGCCCCGTGGTCCAAAGGGATCTCGCTCAGACCTTGATTGGGCAAAACAGAGGCGTGGCGGCGCGCGGATTGGGTTTGCGGACGGTTATCCAGGTCTTCGGGGACAACCGTCTTACTTTGGCGCGGCAATGGCTCCGGTGCGTGGTCCAGTGCTGGGTCACTCGATCAGGCAACGGAAAAACCCGTCAGCTACCTCGCGTCCGTATTCGGTAGCATTTGTAGTTGCCGCTTACAAGCGGTAGAACACCTTAGTACTTTGGTCCCAGTTGGTTGCAGCTACTCAACGTAAATTCCGTCGCCGCCGGATCTCGCGATTTCCTTTCCGAGCCAAATCCTCCACGAGACTTAGAGTGCCGGCGGCGAAATTCGTGCGGCGATGGCCAGCTAGGCCTTGGCATCGGCCAAGGGATCCAGCGCGCCTCGAAGCAAAATGACGATAGGTCTTCCGGTGCGGCCAACGAAGGTGAACTCCAAATCTCCGGAATTCTCGACTGCGCCGCGAAATTCGCCGAACTGATTCGTCACGGTTTTGACGACGCTTTCGCGGCCGTCCGTGATGGTAACCTCGACATCGCGGCCAACCATCTCCGGATGACTGAGGTCCACCAACTGTCCAGTGATTACAAAGCGATTCTGCTCCGGCTGCGCTTCGATCTGGAAATCGATTTGATAGGGATCAGCGCGGTAGAGCATTTGCCGGATTCGTATGGATCCGGAGCGAATTCCCACGAGCGCCGGCTGCAAAAAGCTGTCGTATAGCAACTGGATGAGGCCGACTGTTTCCTGCCGCCTTGCTGCTAAACCAGACATCGCAAACGCCGTCTTGACGGCACGAACCGCTTGCGGCGGTGGCTGGTATTGAGATTCCGCCGCTGCCGTTTTGGCTACTTTCTGCCAAAGACTTTCCGTCTGTGCGTGATCTTTGCGAGCCCTGTGATTGCCGAGATTAATCCATTCCACAGCCCTGAATTGCAACATCTACTTTCCCCCGTTTTGCCTTTTTTCGTGTCGTCTTCGCCGCTCGCCAGCGGACGGGTCAACGCAACTTTCGCCCATGGAAGAAGGAAAATGCAGGCGGAGAAAAATATAGATCACAGGTGATGACCCTAGCGGTGTTTCGGGTGAATACCGCAATTTGCAAATGAAAATGGCAAGAAAGTCTTCGACTGGAGGGCCTTGTTCGCGCAGGCAGTCGAGGCTGACTCCGAAAACCTTGGGTATGGAATGAATGTTTGTTGTTGCGGGCGGAGTTCCCGCGTAGAATCCGCGCAAGTTGCTCTGAGGGGGACACCATGATCGATCGCCGAGGATTCTTGTCTTCGTTCGCTGGGCTTGCGGGCACGGCCGGTGCGCTGGGAGTGGTGCCGAAGTGGCATTCGCTGCTCGAACAGGAAACGCTAAAGCTGCCGGACAGCGCGCTTTACAGTTCGAACGAAGAAGCGTATTGGACCGAACTGCGCAGACAGTTCCTGATTCCGGCTGACGAAGTTTATCTCAACAACGGAACGGTGGGATCGTCGCCGATGCCGGTGCTGCGCGCGGTATTCGACGGCTACAACGATACGGAGAAAATGGCGCAGAGCGATCCGGAGGATTATCCGATCTGGGGTTACGGCGCATGGAACGAATTTCGCGATCCGTTGGCGGAGTTCGTGGGCGGTACGCGCGATGAACTCGCGCTCGTGCGCAACGCGACGGAAGCGAACAGCTATATCGCCAACGGACTGGACATGAAGCCGGGCGACGAAGTGTTGATGACCGACCAAGAGCATCCAGGAGGCGAGCAGCCCTGGAACCTGCGCGCGAAGCGATATGGGATCGTGGTGAAAAAAATCACGCTGCCGAAGCCAGTGCCAAATGCAGCTGCGGTGCTGAATCTTTTCAATGATGCCATCACGCCACGGACGCGCGTGCTGTTCTTCAGCCACATCACGACGGCCACCGGCGTGGTCCTGCCGGCGAAGGAACTCAGCGCGCTGGCGCGTTCAAAGGGGATTCTCTCCGCCGTGGACGGCGCGCACGTGGCGGGAATGATGCGGCTGAACCTGCACGAACTGGGCTGCGACATGTACACATCGAGCCCGCATAAGTGGCTGCAAGCGCCGAAGGGCAGCGGGTTTCTTTATGTGCGAGACGAGGTGATCGACCGCCTTTGGAACACCATCGTGACTGCCGGGTGGGATGAGCCGAAGCTGCGCGCGGAGCGCTTCCAACGCATTGGCAGCTCGAACGTGCCGGCCCTTTGGGGAATGCGCGCGGCGTTGCAACTGGCGAATCAAATCGGGATGGAGAGGATCGAGAAACGGCACCGGCAAATGGCGGACTACATTTTGAAAGAGATGGTTCAGCGCGGGGCGGAGTCCTGGACTTCGCCGGATGCGGCACTGCGCTGCGCGATTGCGTCGGTGAACGTGGCGCCGATTCAAATCACGGAAATTGAAAACTGGATGTGGAAGACGAAGAAAATCCGGATTCGCGGAGGCGGGCCGTCAAAGATTCGCCTCTCGACACCGTACTATTTACTGCGAAAGGACGTGGAACGATATTTAGCGGCTTTCGATGAGTATAAGAAAGGGAAAGCAGCAGCATGAAAATCCCGCCAAAGACAAGACTTCTCAGCTAGATAATGGGAAGCGCTTCCGCCTAAATTTGCCGTTGAAGCACGAGCTTCGCTTCCTGACCGGGGTCAGAGGAAAGCATGGCGACCTCTCGCAAGATTCTTGTCGTCTCTGCGCTGGCATTGGCTTGCCACTTTGCCGCTCTAGCCGTTCATTCCGCTCTGGCCAGCAGCATCATTGAATTTGTACTGATTGTTTTGACGGCGGCTGCATGCTTGCAGGCGTCCGGCCGCGCTTCCGGTTTTGCGCGCCGCTTCTGGCGATTAATGGGCATTGCGTTTGCGCTGTACTCCGCCGGCCAAGTGCTCGCAACCTATTACGACAGCGTGCTGCACGCATCGCTGAAAGATTGGTGGCCAAGCGACGTTCTTTTTCTGTATCACGTTGCGCCGATGGCCATGGCGCTCTTCCTGAGTGACGACAGCGTGGAGTCGCGCGTTTACCGGTGGCAGCGCTGGCTTGATTTTCTGCAAATCGGGATCGTCTCGTTCTCGGCGTATCTCTTTTTCCTTTACGTGCCGATACGCTCGGTGCGGCGGCCGGAAGACATTAACGCCCTCTATTGGTGGGTATTTACGTGGCGTAACTTCATCCTGGCGTTTACGTTTGTGTTGAGGGCGGTGCTGACAAAGTCGCGACTGGTGAAGTCGCTTTTCGGGCGAATGGCCATTTTCCTGGTGTTTTTCGGGATCGGTGACTCCCTCTTCGTGTATGCCCAGACATGGCAGGGATTGCAGTTCGGCACGTGGTACGAACTGCTGTGGACGATCCCCAGGATGGTGATGGTTTGGCTGGCAACGAGTTGGGTCGCACCCAAAGAACCGGACCCTGCGCTCAAAGAAAGCTCATCCGCGTCCCTGCTGCTCGCGCAATTCGCGCATATCGCATTCCCCTTATTAGTGTTGGCGATGGCCACGTCGGCGATTGGCCAACAATTGAAACTTGCTGTGGTGGCTGTGCTGGCGTCGTTCGGCTGTTCCAGTGCGCGATTGCTGCTGAGCCAGCGAGCGCAGAGTGAATTGCTTTCGCAACAAAAACGTTCGGCGGAATCGTTGCGAGCGGCGGAGGCAAAGTTCCGGGGCTTGCTGGAGTCCGCGCCGGACCCCGTGGTGGTGGTGAATCGAGAAGGGCGAATCGTGCTGGTGAACGCTCAAGCAGAAGAAACGTTTGGATATCGGCGAGAAGAGTTGTTGGGGCAGCCGATGGACATCTTGGTTCCCGAGAGGCTTCGGGAAAAATGTTTGGAATACCGAACCACCTTCCTCAGAGGGCCGCAGAGGTCTCCCATGGGAACAACCTTGGAGCTCTGCGGAGTGCGCAGGGAAGGCAGCGAGTTCCCGGTGGAGATTAAGTTGAGCCTGCTGCAGACGGAAGAGGGCCCGTGGGGGTGTGCGGCGATCCGGGACCTGACAGAGCGGCGAAAACTGGAGCAACGTGCTGGTTTCGCAGCAACCGCAAGATGTGGGAACCATTTGCGAACGGCATTCCGGGCGCATTCACCTCCTTATCACGGATATGGTCCTGCCGGAGGTGAGCGGGCGCGAGATCGCGAAGCGCGTAGGCGCTTTGCGGCCGGACGTGAAAGTACTCTTCATGTCGGGCTACGCGGATGAGGCGTTGGTCCACAGTCATGGCTTCGACGGGAAGTTCGAGTTTCTGCAGAAGCCGTTCTCCTCGGTGACCCTCACGGCAAGAATCCGCGAAGTCCTGGACGCGGACGGATTCAATTTGCCTTGAGCAGAAACGAGGCCGCCGACCTGGCGCTCCGAAGAGCCTGGTGCGTTTCTTGACCCTGCGCGCAAGGGTCGAATACACTACTAAATTCGGAATCAGCCGCTGAAGCTGCTAATGGGCTGTTCTGCCGTTGCGGGTGAAAGAAACCACCCCGCGATTGCGTACTACCTATCGCAAGCAACAAAGGGGGATTGTTTTGCCAAAGCGCACGTTTCAACCGCGACGCCGCCGACGCGCTAAGACGCACGGCTTCCGCGTTCGCATGAAGACCAAGGGCGGCCGCAAAGTGCTGGCGGCGCGCCGCAAGAAGGGACGCCATCGGCTCACCCCCGAATAATGCGGGGAACAAGCTGCGTGCTCCTGGTTTGAATGTGCGCGGGAATCGGTTTCCGCGCGAAGCACGGCTGGTGCGGCGCGGAGAGTTTGATGCCGTGTACCGCGCTGGAAAGCGCCGTTCGAGTTCCCACTTTACAGTTTTCTTTCGCGCCAACGAACTGCCGCAGAGCCGTTTCGGCTTCAGCATCAAGAAGGCCCTGGGCGGCGCGGTAGTGCGCAATCGGATCCGGCGGCGCTTGCGCGAGATGGTGCGCTGCCACCGGCTGGAGATACCCGCAGGATGGGACATCGTCATTCACCCGAAGAGTTCGGTGGCACGCGCGGAGTTTGCAGCGCTGACCGTGGATTTGTTGCGCCTCTTGAAGAACGTGTGATGCATTCCTATGTTGAAGCGCGGCTTGCGTCGCCCGCTTCCTCTGATCTTAGCGGACAAACGGGCGGGGCAAGCTTCGCCCCTACACAGGTTGCGACGATTCGAAGCGCAGAACGAACTATCCCCGTGCGCGGCGCACTGTTTGCGCTGCGATTCTACAAAGCCTATTTGTCAATTTTGTTTGCCGGGAGCTGCCGCTTTGAGCCGACGTGTTCGCGCTATGCCTACGAGGCGATTGAACGATTTGGCGTCATGCGGGGGATTTGGCTGGGGCTGAAGCGGCTGCTGCGCTGTCATCCGCTCTCGCGCAGATTTGGTTACGACCCGGTTCCGGAGAAATGGGAAGAGATGCCAACGAATTCAACTGCATCAGAAGTGTTGCGCCCTGAGTCGCACTCATGAACGGGCCGGGGCAAAAGGACAAGTTCACGCCGGAACTGCGGATTCTGGTGGCTTCGCTGCTTTCTTTTGGCGTGATCATCCTCTGGGCGAGATTCTTTGGGCCAAAGCCAACCGTCCCGCCAGGGCAACCCAATCGCCCGGCGCAAACTGCTCCGGCAACTCCTGGGATGGTAACATCACCGGCGGCGACTCCATCCCCGATAGCCGTGGCGCCAAAAATCGCGCCTCCGCCAACGGCGAATATCGCGGTCAAGAGCGATTCGCAAGAACGCAACATCGTCGTCGAGAATGCTCTCTACCGCGTCGAGATTTCAAACCGCGGCGCGGTAGTGAAGAGCTGGCAGCTCAAGAATTACAAGGATGACGCGAAGCCCCAACGCGTGCTCGACGTCGTGCACCCCGAGGCGTCGCAGCAAACCGGCGGCTGGCCTTTTTCATTGGTGCTCGATGATGAGCAATTGCAGAATGCGGCGAATGGCGGACTCTATCAAATCTCCGCGGACGGCACTAACCTACCCGCCCCGGCTGATGTTGACCTCACGTGGAGCGACGGCCACCTGGAAGTCATGAAGCGTTTCCACTTTGACCATACCTACGTGGTCCGCGTAGAAACTTCGGTCAAGTTCAATGGCAATCCGATTAAGGCCGGGCTTGGCTGGCTCGGCGGCTTCGGTGATTTGACGGTGACGAACCCCGCTCCCGTGGAAACGGTCACGACGTACTACAGCGAGGGCGGGAAGATCACGAATTTCCCTCACAAGAAGCTGGACGGCCTGGACAAGTGGGGGCCAGGCCTTTGGCAAGGGAGAAAAGACTTCCTTGGGATTGAGGACCGCTACTTCACTGCGGCATTTCTGCCGCCGATCGTGGGTCGCGGTGACGGTGTCTCGTTGCCGATGGGCGCGCTTGAAACTCGCTATTGGAAAGCGACGCGCGCGGTAAAGGCAGATGGACAAGACGCCCTGGAACCGGTCCCGCAAGTAGCTGTGGCGACGTCGACGCAGCCGGTGACCCTGCGTGTCTACGTTGGCCCGAAAGACTACGACGACTTGAAGAAGATGAACCCGCCGCTGCACGGGCTGATTAATTTCGGCTGGCTGGAGTTCATCGCCGAACCTCTTTTCCACGGGCTCAAGTGGTTGCATAACTACATACCCAATTGGGGATGGGCCATCGTGGTCCTGACGCTGGTCATTAATATGCTGCTTTTCCCGCTGCGCATCTCCAGCTACAAGACCACGCTGAAAATGCAGCGAGTGGCGCCGGAAATCAAAGCCATTCAGGAAAAGTACAAAAAATACTCGATGCGGGATCCGCGCAAAGCGGAGATGAACAAGGAAGTGATGGCCATCTACAGCCGCGAGGGAATTAATCCTGTGGGCGGCTGCTTCCAGATGTTCCTGCAAATGCCGGTGTGGTTCGGATTGAACACCGCGCTACGCTACGCCATCGAGATGCGTCACGCCACCTGGCTGTGGGTATTGGATCTCTCCGCTAAAGATCCTTATTACATTTTGCCGGTGTTGATGGGTTTGTCCATGTATCTCGTCTCGAAAATGACGCCGATGACGGCGACGGACCCGCAACAGCAGGCCATGATGAAGATCATGCCCATCACCATGGCAGGCATTTTTATGATTTCGCCGATTTCGAGCGGTCTGGCAGTGTATATTCTCACCAGCAGCGTGGTCGGCATCGCGCAGCAGTGGTACTTGAACAAAACGCATCCCGTGCCGGCCCCCACGAAGCCCGTGCGCGGGAAAAAGTCTTAAGAGGACACTTCAGAGAGGCGGACGCGGTTCGCAACGTTCGAACGCTCGATGACTCAAGTACTGATCCATGATGGGAAGTTGGACCGCCAGGCGGCGGCCGATGCCTTGCGCCAATTTCTGGAGAATGTCGTCCGTGTTTCCAAACTTGAGCTGAAGGTAAACGTGCGGCCGATTTCGGCCGAAGGGGAAGGCTCGGGAGGCGGCGCGGAAGTGCTCGCCGACATTGACGGCAAAGACAAAGAGATTCTCCTGGAGCACGGCGGCGAAGTCTTGAAAGCGTTCGAGCACCTCGCCTTGCGCGCGCTGCGGCTGGAACCGGCCTACCATGAAAAGATTCACATCGATTGCGGCGGCTACCGTGCACTGCGGTTTGAAGAATTGCGCATGACGGCGCGCGTGGCCGCGGAGCGCGTGCAAACTTCTCGCCAGCCGTTCCGGCTGAACCCTATGTCTTCGCGCGAGCGCCGCATCGTGCACCTGGCGCTGAAGGATGTTGCCGGAATTCGCACGGAGAGTGTGGGCGTCGGCGAAGAACGACAAGTCGTCATTCATCCCGCGGACAGCAAACCTTCCCGGTAGTTCCTCTTTGCCACAAGAATAATGAGGGGCAGCCTGTCCTACCTGGTGGCCCAGCCTTGCGAGAGCACGTTTCCGTCTGCGCCGAATCGCACGCGGTAAGTGAAGGCTGCAGGGCGGTCGCGGCGTATTTGCACAAAACGGATGTCCGCGATCTCCACAACGGCGACGTCGCCTTCCTTGTGGAAACGCGTAACTGGGAATCGCGAGAACCATAGAACCCTCTGCACTTCGGGCAGGCGCTTGGCAACCTCAATGTACGAATTGGGGAGTGCATCGGGAAAATAGTGGTGTTCGAGCGTCAGCAATTCTCCGTCGCTTCTCGGCTTGTCGGCAAGGTCCATGCGTAGTTCGTAGACGCCGCGGTCCGTTCGAACCAGCCCGTCCCAGCGCCAGAGTGACGGCGGCAACGGCAGCGCGCCGATGGATTCGACTTGCAGCGGAAACAGGTCAGCAAATCTCTGAATGCGTAAGAGCGCGACGTGGTGCGCGTAGGCGGTGCACGCGATGTACATCAAAGCCGCGGCGAAACCTGCGCGATTCCACGTGCCGTGCCGGATTCGCACACCCCATCCGAGTAGTGCGGGCAGCAGAAAGATCCCGCCCAAAATGAGCATGGCGCTTAGAACGACACGGCCGGAAATCGGCGCACCAGCATTTTCACCAATTCTAGCGATGAGAAAGGGCGCCGGGAGGAACAACAGCCACATTCCCATGACGCGGCGCTGCACTTTTTCAGGATGGGCATACGCCCAGGCGAGCAGCTGCGGCACAAGAAGAATCGCGGTCAGCGTGAAATCCACAATGAAGATGAGGTCCCAAGCGGGGCGCGACCATTCGAGCGGCGACCAAATCATCGTGCCGAAAGAAGTCACCAAGTCGAGCAAGATGTGGCTGAGGACGCCCACCGCATAAATTCCCGTCAGCACGAGGAATGACGGCGCTTCCCACTTCCGCGAATTAGCAAACCCGCGTGTAATCCCCGCGAGAAGCAACGCCCAAACTGGAAGCAGGACGAGCGAATGCGTGATGCTGCGGTGCCAGGTGATCACCAGAAGTCTGTCGTGGGAAAAAATGTCACGGAGCACGTCGGCGTCCGGGAAGATCGCGCCGAGCATCAGCGACCACGTAACGATGCGTCCGCGGTTCATCGGATGCGAGGCCAACATGTCCTCGCCGCGGAAGACGGCCTTGCCAATCAGCGCCCCAGCGATGCCATGGGTGATCGTGTCCATTGTTAGAGTTTATCCGATGCGGTCTTGAGGCAGCATTCTAGCGCACAGATAAGAGCGGATTTGTTTTGGGGAGGACTTTGCCGATTCGGCGAGCGGAGACGGCGTGGCGATTGAGAGCGGCGACGGCGGCGTCTTCCGATTCGGGCGAGATAGCGACCAGCAAGCCGCCGGAGGTTTGAGGGTCGAAGAGCAGATCGCGGTATTCCTGTGGGACGCTTGCGGCAAAACCAACGCAATCACCAATGAAATCGCGGTTATTTTTCAGGCCGCCGGGGAGAAATCCTCCGCGGGCCGCTTCGACAGCGCCGGGAAGATACGAAATTACCGAATGCTCGATCTCCAAGGAAACAGCTTCGATTCCCCGGTCAGGACTTCCGAGCGCCATTTCCCGCGCGTGACCAAGCAAGGCGAATCCCGTAATGTCCGTTACCGCATGAATCGGCTGCGACGTTCCGGCCTGTTCTTGCACTTCTCGCAACGCCTCAGAAGCCGCGCGATTCAACTGCGTCATGGAGGCCGTCGCCGCCGCCACATCCGGCTCTGCTGCGCGATCCTTCTTCAGCGCGGTTGCAAGCACGCCCGTTCCAAGGGCTTTCGTCAGCAGCAGAATGTCGCCTGCGCGTGCGCCGACGTTTCGCCAAACTCGCTGCGGATTAATAATGCCCGTGACCGCGTAGCCAAATTGAATGTCGTCATTGCGGATCGAGTGGCCGCCAATGACGCTGCATTTCGCTTCGGTCATCTTCGAAAGCCCGCCACGAATAATCTGTTCGAGGATTTCGGCATCGCCTTTGTCCGGGAATCCCACAATCGACAGCGCGGAAACCGGCTTGCCGCCCATGGCGTAGACGTCGCTGAGCGCATTGGCCGCCGCGATCCGCCCGAAAGTCTGCGGGTCATCTACGATCGGCGTAAAGAAATCCACCGTCTGAACCATCGCCATTTCAGGGCTGAGCAGATACACCCCGGCGTCGTCGTTGGTATCAAAACCAACGAGCACGTTGGGATCAGTTGGCCGCGGCAAACGGCGCAAAACGGAATCCAGCAACCCTGGACTCAGCTTCGCCGCTCAACCCGCTGCCTTGACCATGGCCGTGAGTTTCACGGATGGGGTCAAGCCGCACCTCGCTATAACGCCCTTCGATTATAGCGATGTGCCGCGCTTCGCGCTTGCACAGCACGCGAGTTGGTGGGGGGCAGCCTTAATCAGCAGGCACGACGTGGTCAAGTGTGCCGAAGAGCGTTTTTGTCAAACTCGCCCTTGCACGCTAGTTCTTCGAGAGAAGTCGGAACCGCGCAACGTCGGTATCCGAATAATCCTGAAATACGCGCGTACTCACGTTTTCATAGAGGTCCTCTTGTCGAGGAGGCCTTACTACGCCTAAGGTATTGTTCGGCAACTGTTTGCGTATCGAGGCGAATAGTTCCTCATGTGCGGCATACGCAGGCGCATTCTTAAATTCCGTCAACAATACAATGTTACGGTCGCTGTCCCCGCTACCTTGTTCTGCGATGCGGTGATAGCTCAGGACCGCGCCCTGACGCTTGGCTTCTTCGCGTACCCGCATCCAGTTGTCGTCCAAATATCCTAGCGTGAAGCCGAACATTCCGGGTTTCACCTTAATGAATTCCATCGTCCACACCGGCTTTTCGCCGTCCGCGCGGTGGAATTGCTGCGCGCCTCCACTCGCCACAATGAGGAGAAAAACGAGCAACAAGCCTGCGAATATGCGTCCGTGCATAAAAACCTCCATTCCATATTCAGACGAAAAATAGCAACAAAGGTGGGAACAGCCAAGTGGTTTTTCCGCGGCTCACAATTTCCGGTAAATCGGATACTCGGAAGCTCCGTTCCTAAAAACTTTCGTCACTTGCGCAATCCCCGCAAAAAGTGTTCTGATTCGCGGATGCCGTGGGACATTTGGCTGATCTTCTTGGTGTTAGGCGTGGTTCTGCCGTGGCGGGGGCGTGCACGCATGAGGAAATTGCTGGCGATGCCGCACGTTAGCTCGATGGAGCGCCTCTCCCTTTACGCCTCGACGATTGCCTTTCAGTGGTTCGCCGTTTCCATTGTGGCGTGGCGTGCGTGGGTGCACGGGTTCTCGGCTCGCCAGCTTGGTCTGACAGTCCCTGATAGAAGCAGGATTCTTGTCGCTGCGGTTGTTGGCGCCTCGGCCACCGCTTCGCTTCAATGGCTGAATCTGCGGCGCATGGGAAGAATTCCCGTCGAAGCGCGTGGCTCCCTTCAGGCCATTGCGGAGCGTATTCTTCCGCAATCCGGTGTGGAGTTGCTTCCCTATTTAGCGCTAGCCATAACTGCGGGGCTCTGCGAGGAATTCCTTTATCGCGGATTCGCCATGGCCGTGCTCGACCATGTAGGATTACGAGCCTGGGCAGGAATATTACTTTCTTCCGTCCTTTTCGGGCTGGCACACAGTTACCAGGGCCGCGGAGGAATCGTGATGACGTTCCTGATTGGCCTCATTCTTGGGACGAGCCGGCTCGCCTACGGTAGCCTGGTGCCCGCGATTTTCTGGCACTGCGCCGTGGACCTGGTCGCCGGAACGGCCGGGCCGCGATACCTGACGCCAGGAGCGGCCAGTGGTGGGGAAATGGAGAATGTGGTACACTACAGCTAAATAGTTACTATAATGACAACAACCATCCCAGCCCCCTCAGTCGCCGTAATACGCCGTGCTTTGGCCGAATTCCAGCTCCCTGCTTATGACGATCAAGTGCTTCAAATTCAACAATATATAAAGATTTTGTTGGCCTGGAATGAAAAGATTAACCTTACAGCGATTCGCGACCCTTTGGAGATACTTTACCGGCATTTTTGCGAGTGTATGTACGCCGCTGAAGCCATACCCTTGGAAAAGGGTCGGCTCGCCGACGTGGGTTCCGGAGGCGGTTTTCCGGGACTGGCATTGAAAATCATACGGCCGCGTCTGCAAGTTTTCCTGGTCGAATCTAACATCAAAAAGGTCACGTTTCTGGCGGAAGTTATTCGTGAATTAGGACTTACTGGCGCACACGTGCTCGCGCGGCGCTATGAAGAGCTGGGCGAGGAGATCGTCCCTCTCGATTATGTTTGCTCGCGAGCGCTTGGCGAGTTCCCTGGCTTTCTCGAATGGGCCAAGTCCGAACAGATAGCTGCGAAACAGGTTGTTCTATGGATTGGGGCTCGGGATCTCCCAGAAATCCAGAAAATCAGCACTTGGGACTGGCAGGAACCTATACTGGTGCCTAACTCCCTGAGGCGGCTGCTCCTGGTGGGCAAGAAGAAGGGCTTACTGATCGGGTCATGTTCCACGTGAAACAGTCTGAGCTGGCTTCGGCAACTTGGCTTGACTCTATGTTCCACGTGGAACGTCACGCACAAGCCAGCTCCGCGAATGTTCCACATGGAACACTCTACGGTCTCAGCTCTGCTCTAATTTGCAAGGATTCCGATGACGTTCCACGTGAAACATGTTGCATCCTTGTCCTGCGTTTGCTAGATTTTCGCTGGCGGGGGGATATTTGGCTCGAATCATCGCCGTCGCAAACCAAAAAGGTGGAGTAGGCAAGACCACCACTGCGGTGAACTTGGCCGCCTGCCTCGCCACCGCCGAACAACCCACTCTCCTCATCGATTGTGATTCCCAAGCGAACGCCACTGCCGCCATCGGCTTCACAAAGGACCCCTCTCGACGGACCCTTTACCACGTTCTGATTCTGAACGAGCCATTTGACAGGATTATCCAGAAGTCTCAGACAGATCATCTGGATGTGGTTCCTGCTGACAAAAACCTTGCCGGCGCCGCTGTTGAGCTCGTCAATACGGAAAATCGAGAGTATCTGTTGCAAGCGGCGCTGAAAACGCTAGACGAAAAATACAGATTCATCATTCTGGACTGCCCTCCAGCCTTGGATCTACTTACTTTGAATGCGCTGGTTGCCGCCAATGCCGTGCTGGTCCCCATTCAGTGCGAATACTTGGCCCTCGAAGGCGTCTCGGAATTGTTGGACACGCTGATGCGCATTCGCCGCACACTGAATCCCAGCCTCGAAGTCGAAGGAATCCTGCTTACGATGTACGACGAGAGGACTTCGCTCTCTCGTCAGGTGGCCACGGATTTGCGCAGTTTCTTTGGAACCCAAATATTCAAGAGCGTGATTCCGCGCAACGTGCGGCTTGCAGAGGCGCCGAGCTTCGGCAAACCGATTATTCTTTACGATATTCACAGCAGGGGCGCAGAAGGTTACACGCAGCTCGCCCAGGAGGTCATTGCCAATGCCAAGAAACGCGCTGGGACGGGGGCTCGGAGCGCTCATTCGGGAGCTTCAACCTAAAGAGTCTCCAGAACCTGCCCCAACCATACAAACTCACGCGGCAAACGCCAGTGGCGCTGCAAGCGCACCGGCCCGCGAGGCTGCGCATCCCGGGCCGCAACAGATTGATATCGACCTCATCGACCCTAGTCCTTTCCAGCCTCGGACGCGCTTTCGCGAAGAAGCGCTCGATGAACTCGCGCGATCTATCCAAGCCAGCGGGATCATTCAACCACTCGTTGTCCGGCCAATCGGCTCCCGATACCAATTGATTGCCGGCGAGCGCCGGTGGCGCGCAGCGCAAAAGGCCAGCCTGACGAAAGTGCCAGTCATCGTCCGACAAGTCTCTGACGATCTGGCATTGGAGATGACACTGGTCGAAAACATCCAGCGCGAAGATCTGAATGCTATTGAAGCTGCTCGTGCATTCGAGCGCTTGATGGACGAAGCACGGTTGACTCAGGAAGCGGTCGCCGAACGAACCGGCAAGGATCGCGCCACCATAGCCAATTCGATCCGGCTGCTAAAATTGGAAAAGAAGATTCAGGATTGGATTGAAGAAGGGAAGCTGACGGCCGGGCACGGACGTGCGCTTCTCGCAGTGCCAGATGCTCAACTGCGCATGCGTTACGCGCAACGCGCCGCGCGCGGAGGTTTGACTGTCCGGCAAATTGAAAAGCTGGCAGCGCGGCGGGCGTCAGGCGGACGCGCCCCGGCGGAAGTTCACCTCGACGCGAACATTCGCTCGGCTCTGGATGAGCTTCAGCGCCACCTTGGCACGAAAGTGCTTCTTCGCCAAAAAACGAAAATTCGTCCGGGGCAGTTGGTTCTCGAGTTTTACGACGACGATCAACTGATGGGCCTCTACGATCGCTTGATGAAATAGCCTTGCGAGTTCCGCCAGCGCATACTGCCCGTTCGTTCAGTCGCTCATTCGACAACCCGTTTCCTCAGTTGCGTTGACTTACGGTGTAGCGCAGCTAAAGTAGAACAGTCTCTCGGAGGGTTTTGCAATGGCATGGAAGTGGCCCAGCGCTGCCAAAGATGGCGCAAGTGAAGAATGGACAGGATTCATCGACCAAGGAGTGTCGCTTGAAGGCACGCTGACGGTTACCGGCACGTTCCGCATTGATGGCAACGTGAAGGGGAACATTATTTCAGAACAGACGGTGATTCTTGGCGAACGCGCAAAAGTCGAAGGGCAGATCGAGGGCAATCGCGTGGTGATTTCCGGCCGCTTCGATGGAGTGATTTTCGCGAAAGGCCGCGTGGAGATTGAAGCCAAGGGCGTGGTGACCGGAGAAGTGCATTCTCCGTGCATGGTCATCGACCCGGGCGGAATCTTCGATGGGCGCTGTCACATGTTGGGATCTTCGGAGACCGCGGCTACGGTGACGATTCCCATTCGCGCCGTCGGCAACGGCTGATTCTATTATAACCTAGTAGTAATATAAAATGATAATTATATCGTGTAAGCGCCATGTGGACCACGCACAACTGTGCACGGCAAGCTGGTTTGCTCATTCAAGAATAGGAATCTGAACGCTTCACGCCGGGGCGATTGAAACACCTGCGGCTTTTTCTGCCGCTTGAATTCCCGCCTGGATGTTCGCTTCCCAATCGAGGTGCGGGACAGTCGAGACCTTTGTCGCCCGGTAATAACGCAACGCATCCGCGGGGCGGTTGAGCTGCTTCAGCGCGAGGCGCCGGGCCGATAGAAGAGCCAACAGCGATTGGCGTTCTGTTGGATACGCCCTTGCCAGGCGTTCGTATTCGGAGACGGCGCGCTCGTAATTCTGCTGTCCCTCAGCCATGCGGCAGAGCTCAAGCCAGGTTACCGCAGGCATGCGGTCTCCCCCGGCGTTAACGTACTCCTGGTAATCCTGCCAGGCCGCTTCTGCATCCTGCGCTTTGAGGTGCAGTTGGCACAACTTGATTGTTGCTTCGAGGTGCGCCGGGATGTCGTTCTTACGTCAGTGGACTTGCGATAGCAGAGTGTAGCCCTCCACGGAATCTGGCTTCGCGGCGACCAATGCCTTTAGTGATGCAATAGCCTCGTCCAGCTTGCCGTGCTCCATTTGCTCTGTTGCCTGAACCAAAAGGGGATCCGCAGTCCATGTTACTTTGGCCTCGATAGCTGCGTTGGCCTTCTGTTCCAAGCCTGAATAGCGCAATCCAAGCGCGACAACTGCTCCAAAAAGAAATCCACCGACGTGAGCCCAATGCGCGACACCGGAATGTTGTCCAAAGATCGCCCCTGAGAAAATCTCCATCAAAAGCCAGATCGGCAGTAGCCAATACGATGCCGCCTTAAATCGGATGCCTTTGCCCAGCGCTAGATTCGATAGGCTTCGGCCTTGGTCTTCCATCAAGCGGATCCTGGCATCCCAGGCGTCCGCCACGTCTCGGCTCTGCGATTGCGCCTCTTTCCAGGTGCCGGGATTCTCGGTCCTGAACTTGGTAACAAGTGCTTCGACATGCGGAGGCTGGCTGAGTTCAGGATGCATGGCCGCAAGGAGCAGAAGGTGCGCGCGAACCTCAGCCCGTCGCGGATTTTCGGTATCTATCTGCCCGCGAGTGGCAAGAAAAATACTGAGATTGAGGAGAACCAAGGCAATAGAAATTACCGGCCAGCGGCGGCCCTCCATGTTTTCATGGCGCAATGGAATCAGCATCGGGCGACCCCCTTCCGAGCAAAAAATAGAGAGGAATGGCTTCCAGGAGTCTAGAAGGCAAACGGGGGCCGCGTAACTGGTTTTTGGAACAGGATATAGCCAATTGATAAATACCGTTTTCTTTCATCGAGTATCCGTATGGCCATGTTGACACGTCCGCTAGGGGCGTCTATCGTTCGGAAGAGTCGTTACCGAGGGATTGCGGATGAAGATTCTGGTGCTGGGCGGCGGCGGACGCGAACACGCGCTCGTGTGGAAACTGAAGCAGAGTTCGCACGTGGAAAAAATCTGGTGCGCCCCTGGGAACGGCGGCATCGCCGCAGATGCAGAGTGCATAGCCATGGATGCAGGCGACGTGGACGCGAGCGTAGCGCTGGCCGAAAAAATTCAGCCGGCTTTGACCGTCGTCGGCCCGGAATTGCCACTGGTGAACGGGCTAACGGATGTGTTCCGGCAACGAAATTGGGCTGTTGTTGGTCCCTCCCAACAAGCCGCGCAGCTGGAAGGCAGCAAGATTTTCTCGAAACAGTTTTTGGAGCGCCACCGCATTCCTACGGCAAAGATGTATGGCACGTTTGATTCTCCTCAAGAAGCCTACCGCGCGTTGAACTCTGTGACTTTCCCGGTAGTCATCAAGGCAGACGGATTGTGCGCCGGCAAGGGAGTCTTTCTGGCGCCGGACTTCGCCGCCGCGAAAAATTTTGTCGCACGCGTGATGGAAAAGAATGAACTGGGAGCCGGGGGTAAGCGAATCCTCCTGGAGGAGACCCTCGAGGGCGACGAACTCTCGTTCATCATTCTCACGGATGGAAAACGCTATGCGCCGCTCGTGCCGACACGCGATCACAAGCGTGTCTTCGACGCGAACCAAGGCCCCAATACGGGCGGCATGGGCGCGTACTCCACCGATGAATTGCTGCCGGCTGCTCTTTGCGAAACGATTCGCTCGGCCATCGTCGAGCCAACCTTGCAAGGGCTGACGGCAGACGGCATCCCTTACCAAGGCTTCCTTTATATTGGCCTGATGCTGACCAAGTCAGGTCCAAAAGTCCTGGAGTTCAATTGCCGGCTGGGGGACCCTGAAGCACAGGCGATTCTGGCCCGGGCAGACTTCGACTTGGCCGAGGTTTTGAGCGATGTAGCCGCCGGGCGTCTCGACGCGTCAAAGTTACACTGGAAGGACGGTGCCAGCGTCTGTGTCGTGCTGACGTCGGGTGGTTATCCGGGAAAATTTGACATCGGCAAGAAGATCGATGGCCTAACCGCTGCGGAGCAGATTACCGGTGTGAAGGTCCTGCACGCCGGAACAAAGCTCGCCGCCGGAGCCGTACTCACCAACGGCGGTAGAGTTCTCGGCGTTACCGCATCGGCGAAATCACTCAAAGCTGCTCTGGCTTTGGCCTATGAAGCGGCCTCGAAGATGCACTTCGAGGGGATGCACTACCGCAAGGACATTGGAGCTCACGCAAATCAACGGAGAGCCGCAGGAGACTAAGACCGTGGCGAGAGTGCAAAATCTTTTTCGCGCTACCAAGAAGCGCCTGCCGATGGAGGAACTTGCCGAAGTCCAGGCAGTAACCGACGCCGGCTTTGAGGGCTGCGCGCATGCGCGACCGGCAAGCAAGCGTCAAGTCTTGCTAGTGGATCGCGAGACTTTGGAGGCCATGGACCTCCGGCCAGGAATTATCCGCGAGAACATCACAACCGATGGCCTGAATGTGAACAGCCTGCTGATTGGCCAGCTCCTACGCATCGGCCGGGCGCGTTTGGAAGTCAGCGCGGTTTGCACACCGTGCGATCAGATGGAAGCCATCCGGCCCGGGCTGCGCAAAGAGCTATGGGGACGCCGGGGCATGCTGTGCCGTGTGCTAGAGGGCGGAGTAATCCGGCGCGGCGACCCCATCGAAAAACTCTCCTGACAACGTTTTCCTGATCACTAGGGTTTGGGAGCCCGGCGTAGTGTTGGCGCATCGGGCGGGCGGTTCTTGTCTTCCTGCACTTTTTCGACTGGCTCCTCCGGCGGAACCATCCATTCAAACCCGTGCCGCTCGTCCATTGTGCCAAGAACAAAAGTGGAATTCCCCGCAATCAAGGGCAACACGGCGCGCATGAAGTCGGCGGAGTCGATCGGGGCAGCTTTTTGCGCCTGGCCGCCACGAAGGTTATCGAGGACCTTTGCAAAGCGCGGCTCCCCGGAACCAAGGTGCGTGATATTCGGGTCATTGCCCTGGATCAACTCGGCCAATGTGGGGCCTTTCGTATCTGGAGGGTAACGGCTCTCCACAATCATGCGTGGGGCATGCTTTTCCGGCGGATAGAGCTGCGTAAAGCGCGGTCGCTGAATGCGCGTCTGCCAATAGTCGCCACGCGTTGCAACTTGCTCTTGTTCCATCCGGTACTCCACCACCCATACTTCAGGTCCGTAATCGTTGGGAGCGTATCCAATGATCACAATCTGGAAAATGGGGTCATCAGGAGAGAAATCGATTTTGTGATGGAGCTGGGCGATAAGTGGGCGAAGCTTCTCGAGATAAGCGATGCCGATGGTCTCCAAATCCGTTTCGCCCTCGCCGGGAGAAGATTGGTAACGGGGGTCTCCTCGTGAGACGCGCGGGAAATTGCGGTCCAGGCGGATGGGCCTGGGGTCGGCGGGAATGCGCCATTCCGAGGCTCCGAAGAGGATGCCGATGTGCGTTGCGTCGAGGTCCATCACGCGCGGCGGAATGGAGTTCCGCTCCACGGGCTGATTGATGGCCGCAAAGATGATGGCGTCTTTCGCTACGTGAACGATAGCCCGGCCACCGGCGAGGTTGGCGATAATCTCGTCTTCGTGCTGGTCCTGCGCAAGAGCACCTAGCGGGAACGCGCAGAGGACGCCGGCAAGTAGAGCGACTGTTATTGGCCGCACGAATGGCGCTCGAAGAAACAGAGAAAACATTGCGCCGCGTCCCGCCATAACAGGTTGCGTTCCCCGCCGAAATGAAAGCCTCGCAAACCGCCTTGCTTTGCCACTCCTCCGGGGAACAGAGCCCACAAACCTCACACTATCACACTAGAAAGGTGCTGGCGGAGCTGCGCATCTTGTCAACAAGTGGGAAAATCGCGCTTGACGGGGTAATTGGCTTCGCGTAGCAATTGAGTATTCTCCGCTATGGCTACCAAGATTCGCGGCATCGAAGGCATGAAGCACGGCGAGCTGGACTTCGAGATTCAACGAGGGGCGAAGTTCGTCCTTTTCCAGTACTGCATCTCCATCATCGTCCTCACGTTCCGGCGGCCTTCCGATATTTACTTTCTCCGGCAGGGTGAAAACCCAGTGGTAAAGGGCCTCCCTTTCACGTTGCTGTCGCTGGTTGCCGGTTGGTGGGGCATCCCTTGGGGACCGATTTACACCATTCAGTCTGTCTACAACAATTCGCGCGGCGGAAAAGACGTTACGCAGTCCGTGGTCAATTCGCTGCGGGCGCAAGCCGCGCCGCTGCAGCCTGCCCCCCCGATTCCCACCAAGAGCTGAGTGCGCGCAGTTCCACCGGGCCGCCACATCGAGTAAACTAGTGGTCAAATTTCATCGATGGCAGGCAGAACATGGGACTCAGAAAACCAAAAAGTATCAAGCACAACGGAAAGTCGCTTGTGAAAATCCTGGAAGCGCACGAACGTTTCTTCACCGGCAAGGATGGCGGATCACGCGCCGACCTGACCGGCGCGGATCTTTCCCAAACCGATTTGAGTGAAGCCAACCTCAGCGGGGCCATTCTTCGCAATGCCGACCTGGAAGGAACAGACTTGCGCAAAGCTAAACTTCCCGGCGCCGATCTCTCCGGCGCAAATCTGCGCAAAGCCGACCTCCGCAACACGGACATGACGGAAGCGATTCTTCCCGGAGCGGACTTGACCGAAGCGCAGGCCAGCGGCGTGGAATTTTTCCGCTGCGACCTTTCAAACGTGGATTTCCGGCGCGCTCAGTTGCGCAATGTGAATCTGCGATTGGCGAACGTGAGCGGGGCAAAATTCTCGGGCGCCGATATGGGCGTAGCCATTCTGCGGGAGACGGATTTGGCCGGCGCGGATCTTTCCGGCGTCGACCTCTCTACCGCGCTGCTCCCGCGCGGCTTTAGCCTGCCGCAAGCGGCAAAAAAGAGCGCCTAGAGCGCATTTCAGTCGTTCATGGATGGCAATCCGCGTTTGGGCGTGATAGCCTCTCGCGGAAGAATACAAACTCCGTCGTGAATCCTGTGGCGACTCCTGCCGCCCAACTCGGCCGCTCGGCTACGCGCGAACGCGTGCTGGAAGTGATCCGTGGACTGCTCGAAGAATTGGGCAGCCAAGGCGCGTTGCCGATCCTCAGCGCCAGTTCGCAACTCGACCGCGATTTGGGTCTTGGCAGCCTGGAGCGCGTGGAATTGCTGGCGCGGCTGGAAACAGCTTTCGGGATGCGTTTGCCGGACCGCGTCGCTTCCGAGGCCAACACGCCCGACGATCTGGCTCGCGTCATTCTGAGTTCCCCGGGAACAATCGCCGAGGAAGAGGAAGCCGGCTCCGCGTTGCGGGCTTCTGTAACCGTTCAGAAATTGCACCGTGCGGCAACCGATGAGGGAGTCTTCGTCGCCGAAACTCTCATCGATGTCCTGCGGTATCGCGCGACACATGACGCCGACCGTGACCATCTCCTGATCACTGAGGATAGCGACGCCGGGGAGCGCAGCTATACGCTCACCTTCGGCGAGCTTTACGCCGCGGGGAACCGCTGCGCAGCGGAGTTGGCGCGGCGTGGCGTGGCCGCAGGCGGGCGCGTCGCGCTGATGCTTCCGACGTCGCGGGCCTTCTTCGTATCCTATGCAGGAATTCTTCTCGCCGGAGCGATTCCCGTCCCCATTTACCCGCCATTTCGCGCCGACCGCATCGAAGAGTACGCCGCAAGGCAATCGGCAATCATGAACAATGCGGAAGTTTGCATGCTGCTGACGTTTCGCCGCGCGGAATCCGTTGCCAAATTGCTGCGGCCTCGCGTGCGTTCGCTTGAGGGAGTCGTAGACGCGGAAAAGTTGATCGCGGCCGCGGATAAAGCTCCGCCCCCATCGCCGGGCGCGCTGCCGCTGCACGTCACCGGAAGCCGCGCGCGCCAGGGCAGCGACATCGCGCTTCTGCAGTACACCTCCGGTTCCACCGGCGACCCCAAAGGCGTGATGCTGACGCATGCAAACCTGCTTGCCAACATGCGTGCCATTGGCGAGGCGGTCCAGATCGCGCGGGACGATGTCGGCGTCAGCTGGCTCCCGCTGTACCACGACATGGGCTTGATCGGCGCGTGGCTTACGCTGCTGCATTTCGGTACACCGTTAGTGGTGATGTCGCCGCTGGCTTTCTTGACGCGCCCGGAGCGCTGGCTGCAAGGCTTCCACAAACATCGCGGCACCATCGCTGCTGCGCCGAATTTTGCCTACGAACTATGCGTCCGCAAGATCGCCGACAAGGATATCAAGGGCATTGACCTCAGCTCCTGGCGCGCAGCTCTGAATGGCGCCGAGCCGGTGAATCCAGAGACACTCGAGCGTTTTGCGGACCGTTTCGCAGCCTACGGCTTCCGACGCGAAGCGCAGCTTCCTGTCTACGGCTTAGCGGAGTCCGCTTTGGGAGTCACTATCCCGCCGCTCAATCGTGGCCCGCTGGTGGACCGCGTCGAGCGCGAGACGTTTACGGCGCAGGGTCGGGCGGTGCCCGCCGCTCCTGACGACGAAACCGCCATTGCTTTTGTTTCTTCGGGAAAAGCTCTCCCTCGCCATGAAGTTCGCATCGTGGATGAACGCGGCAACGAAGTTCCTGACCGCACGGAAGGCTTCCTGTGGTTTCGTGGCCCGTCGGCAACCACGGGGTACTATCGCAATCCCAAGGCGACCGAAGCGCTGCTGCCATGTGGTCCCGCTAGGGACGCGGGCGAATTCGCGTGGGTGAACTCTGGCGACCGCGCGTACCGCGCCGATGGCGAAATCTACGTCACCGGACGCGTCAAGGACATCATCATCAAGGGTGGACGCAATTTGTATCCGCACGAAGTCGAGGAACTTGCCGCGCGCACCGAGGGAATTCGTAAGGGATGCATCGTCGCCTTCGGCTTGACGGACGAAGCCACCGGTACGGAAAAGTTGGTGGTGGTCGCCGAGACTCGTGAACGCGATGCGGCGCGGCGTTCGGCTCTCGCTTCCGCAGTGATGGATCTTGTCTCGCGCGGATTGGGCCTTCCGCCGGATCGCGTCGAGCTAATCCCGCCGGGCAGCATTCCTAAAACGTCCAGCGGGAAACTGCGCCGCGAAGAAACCAAGCAACTCTATTTAGCAGGAACTCTTTCCGCCTCGCGCGCGCCGGCTTGGGTGCAAATTGTGCGCCTGGGAACGGCTGGCACCTTGCGCAACTTCGCGCGAGAAGTTCTTGCGGGCGTGAAACGCGGGCTCGAGATCTTCTATGGATTGTATTTCGGCGTGGTGTTCTTCCTTTGGATTGTTCCCACGTGGGCGATGGTGCAACTCATAAAGGATCACAGAAAAGCAGGACGCTTCACCTCCTCCGCTCTCAAAATTCTGTTCGCGGTCATCGATTGTCGCGTGCGCGTCGTCGGCAAGGAGTATATGGAAACGCCGGGGGCAAAAATCTATGCGTCGAATCACACCAGTTATTTCGACGTGCTGCCGCTGATGCTGGGGCTGGGCGTGCCGTACCGCTTCGTATCGAAAATGGAAGTTGCCAGCATGCCCTTTATCGGCGCGTTCCTGGACCGCATGGGACACTTCAAGTTTGACCGCACCGATCCGGAATCGCGATTGCGCCAGGCGCAGCGGATGGAAGAATTTTTGCGCAACGGCGAATCTGTATTTATTTTTCCCGAAGGCACTTTCACCGCGGAGGACGGCGTGCGGCCGTTCCAGCTGGGCGCTTTTAAGGCCGCGGTCGCGAGCGGCGCGCCGATCATTCCCGTGTCGTTGGCCGGAACGCGACGGTTTCTGCGCGATGGCACGTACTTGCCTCGGCCCACCAGCGTCACCATCACGCTTTCGCCGCCCATTTATCCAAACACAGCCACGGATTCAAGCAACTCCGCCGGTTCCTCCGAGTGGCACGAACTGATTCGTCTGCGCGACGCCACGCGCGCCGCCATTGTGCGTCACGCCGGCGAACCCCTGCTCTGAAAAATTACCTCGGCCATAACCCTGTGCAACAATTTTGCATGCAACCTGCGATACCTCTGCTGCATCTGAGTTCCAAACGAGAAAAACTGCGGATTTCTGCCTACCTGCCTTGGGCATGCCGCAAACTCGGGGGTCATGCAAGCCGTTGCCCGGCCCGCGAGCTAAATCTGAAAACTGCGGAGGTTCCATGAAGTGCAGATTCATTGTGTCTTTGCTTGCTCTTGCGACTATTTTTGGCTTATCGGCCAAAGCGCAGGAGCTCCCGAAGTTGGATGCATCTGTTAGCTACTCTTATTTGCGCGCCAATCCCGCTACTTCAGGGCTTGGTGGTTTCAATCTCAATGGAGGCAGCGCTTCAGCGTCCTATAATTTCCGGGACTGGCTGAGCGGTGTCGCCGATTTCGGCGGCTATCATGTGGGTAGTGCCGATGGCGTAAGCGTGAATGACCACGTGCTTACGTATCTTTTTGGCCCGCGCGTCACGTATCGTGGCTACCGGCGGATTTCGCCGTTTGGCCACGTTCTCGTCGGCGCGGCTCGTGCGGGTTCGGATGTGCTCGCCACAACGAATTCCCACACCGCGTTCGCAACAGCGTTTGGCGTCGGCGTCGATTGGCACGTGCGTGATCGTTGGTCAATCCGCCCGTTGCAATTCGACTATCTCTTGACGCATTTGCCAGAAGTCACCAACGGTAACAATCAAACGCAGAACAACCTGCGCGTTTCCACCGGAATCGTTTTCCACTTCAAGTAATTCTTCCGGCGGAAACACCGAAACTCGGTTGCCCTGTGCAGGCAGAGGGGCCGTCCACAAAAGTGGATGGCCCTTTGCACCGTTCAAAATTCTCCTTCTCAGTGCTGCGTGGTGTAAATCACCGTGATATACGTATCAATCTCCACCGGTTGGCCATTGAGAATTGTCGGTCTGTAGCGCCATTGGCTGACCGCTTCCCTCGCAGAAAGATCGAAAAGCGGATCGCTGGCAACAATCTGCAAGGATTGAATCGTGCCGTCCGTGCCGATGATGGCGCGCAATTCTACCCGGCCTTCTCGGTGGGTTTGCCGCGCAAGCGGCGGATACACCGGCTCGACTCGGTGAATCAGCATCGCAGGATCGAGATGCGTTACCTGGACGACTCGCGGTTTTGTGCGAATCTCCGTTGGTGGTTGCGGCGGACGAGGTCCTGAGTCCTTCCCGCCAAGGTTTACGCACCACGAACATGCTGGGCCTTCACTCACTTGGTTCCCTTCATCGCCAAATTCTGCTGGGCCCGTTGGATCCGGATTTTCCACAGGATGCGGATGAACACTGTTTGTTGGAGGATGAAACACAAACCGTGAGTCGGTATTGGTTGGCCGGGGAGTCGTGGGCTTTCCGTTGCCTCGCGCATGACCGGGTGGATGTCCGTAAGGCGGGAGTGCTATGTACTCCCTTTTCGCGATTCGCTCCGTTTTCCCGAATAAGGGGAGCAAAGCCAATAGAGTGAGAACAGCGCATTGTAAGACGATCGAAATCGCCAGCGCGCGCCGTCTCACCCGGCGTTCACGCATCAGTTGTTCCGCATCGCCGTCTACCAGGCATCCGCCTAGCGAGCCAAGACTGTCTTCGGGAACTTTGATGGAAACTTTTTCGGGCCTGGACAACATCGCACACCTCCACATTTTTTTTCCGCGAGCGTGCGCCGTTTCGTGGTCCGCGGAACGGAGACACAGAAATTATTGCGGCGCCGATTTCCTGGGGGTTGCTCTAGATCTCCAGGAGACCGGCGCCGCGCTCGCAGGGATGTGAGGTTGCGCGCGTCCTCCCTGCCTTGGACACCAAGGGTAGAGACAAGTTCCCTGCGACTTACGAAAGGGATGAGTGGGCGGGGAAAATAACCGCTCAGGCCCCCTACATCGTCTATAAACGATTTAGAATGAGCGCGTTACGCAACACTGCACCTCAGTGTCCTCTTTGTGCATCTTATGCATTGTGGACGTGGATCTGAGGAGGAATGCTCCGATGAGTCGGCACAATCTCGAAACCGTGGGTGTGCGCCGCACCGGCTGGGCTGCTCTGGACCGCGATCCGCAGAAGGACATGGTCGAATTTATCTGTCCGCACTGCGGCGCGCGGGACAAGAAAAATGCCCGGCGCGAGCGCGCGCTCTATCATTTTACGGATGGCTTCTTGCAGGATTTACAAGGCGAAGTCACACAATGCCATGCCTGCAAGCAGTACTTGCGCGTCGTCCCGATCGTGATGTTGCACGATCAGGATGAAACTCGCCGCTTTGAAGCTGTGTTCTCCGATGAAGAGCTGGTGAATTCGCGCTAACTCCGCGTTTCTTTGCGAAACAAAAACGGGGCGTCCCAGTTTACTCGGGGCGCCCCGTTCCGTTTTTCTAGGGCTAATTATCGTTTTAAGGTTTAATGGCGATCGTGATCGTGGTCATCCCAATCGCGATCGGAATGCCAGCGGTGGCCGTCTTCGTCCCACCAGCGATGGCGCTCATTCCAGCAGCGTTCGCGTGCTTCGCGCAATTCATGACGCGCACGATCCGCTTGCCGGCTGTTCCAGCCGTGATGTTCCACGGCTTCGTGGAGTTTGTGGTCCGCCTTGACAATGCGCCGCTGGCAGCCGCGGTCGTCATCCGCCAGTGCACTCGGTGCTCCGGTGAAGGCCAACATGCCGGCAAACACGGCGGCAGCGAGCATGGCCTTTCCGAAAATCCTCTTCTCTCCCGTTTGAAGGTTCATATTCTCTCCATCCTCCATGGTTCAGCCCCGACTGGGTGGGGGGTGACTTCTGTTCATAAAACACACCGTGACATGGAATGTCGCGAGAAACCCTGCAACCAGTTGAACCAACGGCACTTAGAATCTGCTTGGATTAATAGGCCTGCAAGAACGGATCGCCTTCCATGTGATATTTCTCGAGCCCCGCGCGGATGCGGTCGAACGCCTCATCCACCGTGTCGGCAAACTGGAGCATCTTGTACTCTTCCTCGTTGATCATGCCCCAGCGCACCATGGCCTTCCAGTTCAGCACCTCGTCCCAATATTTGCGGCCGTAAATCAAGATGAGGTTATGCTTCGCCAGCTTTCCGGTTTGCAGCAGCGTCAGCATTTCCCAGAGTTCATCCATCGTTCCGAAGCCGCCGGGAAACACAATCAGTGCCTTGGCGATCTGCGCGAACCACAGTTTGCGCATGAAAAAGTATTTGAAATTGAAGCTCAGCTCCGGGCTTATGTAGGGGTTTGCAAATTGTTCGTGCGGCAGCTCGATGGAAAGCCCCACGGATTTTCCGCCCGCTTCATACGCGCCACGGTTCGCCGCTTCCATGATCCCCGGCCCGCCCCCGGAACAAACCACAAAGCGCCGCGGCCTGGGTCCCAACGTGAGCGACCAGGTGGTTAGCTTGTGCGAAAGCTGCCGCGCTTCTTCGTAATAGCGGGACATCTCCAGCAAGCTCCTCGCATGCCGCACGTCCGCGCGATGCTTGGAGAGCTTGGCCGCGGACATCCTGGAGGTCTTCACGTTCTTCAGCCGCGTGCATCTCGCTTGCGCGGTCTCGTGGGATTCGATCCGCGCTGAACCGAACATCACGATGGTGTCCCCAATGCCCTCTCTCTTGAGCTGCACCAGCGGGTGAATGTACTCACCCAGGATGCGGATCGGCCGCGCCGGCGTGCTGCTTAAGAACTTAGGATCTTCGTGCGGCGCCTTCGGCGCGTGCTGCGGTTTCAGTTTTTTGCCGTCGGACATCGGTCTTTTCTCCCGTCGAGACGAACCTTGATTGTAGGAATCGCCGCTCCCTGCGGCAACGTCTTCCGCTGCACCGGCGTCGAATCAAGTACAGTGTAGTGCAGGAAGTTTGGTTCGTGCATGAGGTTGCACTAGTTTAGGCCAGGCCAAGTCCCGTCGTACCAGGAAATGGGAATGATCCGAATCGTAGCCACCGCGCTGACTCTGACGTTTCTTCTGCCTTTCGCCGGCGTTGCCGCGCGCGCGCAGTCCCCCTCTGGCCCCATTTCTCCCAAGGCCGGCGTTGAAGTCCAGTTGCCTCCGAAGGACACGCAAGCCAAGGTCAAAGTCCAAGTGGCGCTGGTAAACACCCCTGTGATCGTGCGCGATGGCCGTGGCGAAATGGTCCACAATCTGGAAGCCGGCGATTTCCAAATTACCGATAATGGGATCGCTCAACGTATCTCTCACTTCGATCTTGGTGGTGATCCGGTCTCCATGGTGATCCTGTTCGAGACGAGTTCCCGCATCGAGCCGCTCCTCCCTCAAGTGCGCAAGACCGGCATTTTATTCACGCAGACTGTAATGGGGCCAACCGGCGAAGCTTCCGTCGTGGGCTTCAACGACTCCGTCGACAAGCTGCAGGATTTCACCACCAATGGCGACCAGATCGAGAACACCATTGCCCATGTGGGCGCAGGGACATCAGGCTCGAAGCTCTACGATGCTATGGCTCTCGGCGTGGAGATGCTTTCCGGCCGCCCGCAGGCCACCACCGATAAGTCCGGCCGCCGGCGCGTGCTGATGATCGTCTCTGAAGCCACTGATGTTGGCAGCGAGGCCAAACTGGGCGAAGTCCTGCGCCAGGCCCAGTTGGCCAACGTCACCATTTATAGCGTCGGGCTTTCTACCACGCGCGCAGAACTGCAAGCCAAGCCGAAAGACACGCGGCCGCAAATCACTCCTCCGGGCACGTTTCCGCTTCCACCGCAGCCCGGCGTCCCGCAAACGCCCACCAGCGAGGAGAATCGCTACGGCAATATCGACCTGATGGCCGCGGCCGTCTGGGTCGTGCAGCACATTCACGACCAAGTGAAGGATCACGCGCTCGAAGTCGCTGCCATCGCCACCGGAGGGGCACACCTTTCTACGTTCAAGGACCGCTCCATCGAGAAAGCCATCGACGAAATCGGCGGCGAGCTGCACTCCCAGTACAACATTAGCTACACGCCGGCTGGGACCGATACTCCGGGCTATCACGAAATTAAAGTGAATATCGTTCGCAACGACGCGAAAGGCTTGAGAGTCCGTGCCCGCCCGGGCTATTACCTTGCTGCGCCAGAAAGCTGACCCGGAAATCCTAAGCGACTTGTGTCCAGAAGTTGGCCTCGCGAGATGCGAGCAGCGCATCCTTGCGTGCGTTCCAGCGCAAGAAATGTGGCGTATGCGTATGTTCGGTGTGCGCTTCGCGGCTCGTCCACACTTCGTGCAGCAGCAGCGCGCCAGGCGAATCCACCGATCGGTGAAGGTTGTAGGTGAGGCAGCCCTCTTCTTTTCGTGAGGGGCCAACCAGCGCGCGCAATTCCGCTTCCAATAGCGTTTCTTGTCCCTCGCGCGCCCGCAGGATCACGATCAGAGTCACTGCGTCTTTCGGCAGTTTCCCGCCCCGCGCTCCTCGCGCCTTCCGCGATCTGCGTTTGGACTTTCTCGCTCCCGCTTTCTTTCCTTTGCGCTTCGCCATGTTGGCGGGGATTGTAACCTAAACCGCTCAAGGTGCAAGCACTTCCGCCCCGCAAGCTGCTCAAAGCAAACGAAGGCCGGTCAGAGAGTGGATGTGCTATAATGCTTCCAGGCCAAGCTATGACCTGGTTCAAGAAGCGGCAGCCTCGGCTGTCGCTTCTTATTTTTGGAGTGCCCTGATTCGGTATGGGGCTTTCTCGCCGCTTCTAGTCTTCACCGCAGGGAAGGACTCGATTCATCTGGAATCTTGCTTTCTTCGCAAAGCGAGCAGGCCAACCCCAGGGTCCTAAGTTCTTTGAATGCAACACTTACAGAAAACCGGGGGGGCATCCTTCCCAATTTGCAGCTCGTTCGCTCCGCAGTGTTGGCCGCCAGACTCATTCCCCTGGGAAAAAAGCGATGTCCACCGGCGATGGGACTTCGACAACCTGCCCGGTAGGCGTCAAGCTCCCTGTCGCGGCACTAATCTTGAAAACGACAATGTTATTTGAGAACTGATTCTCCGCCAGCAGGTATTTGCCGCTCGGGTCGATTGCAAAGTGGCGTGGCTCCTTCCCGCCGGTGGGAACATGTGCAACGAAGGTCAGGGTCCCTTTTGCCGGATCGATGGCAAAAATTGCGATGCTGTCGTGCCCGCGGTTGGAGGCATAGAGAAATTTCCCGTTGGGATGCGTCGCTATCTCTGCGGTATCGTTCCGACCGGAGAAACCCTTCGGCAACGTGGAAGTCTGCTGCACGCTCCGATAGGTTTCTCGCGCGTCGTTTGCAAAAACGGTCACCGTGGACTGCAGTTCGCCCAGCACGTACATGAACCTGCCGTCCGGGCCGAACGCCGCATGCCGCGGCCCCGCGCCGGGATTTAGTGTCGCAGAAAAAGGATCGAGCGCTGCTGCTCTATCTGGGGTTTCTTTCGGAGGTTGCGGCGCACCTGGCGCGAGTGAGCCCTTGGCCGCATCGAATTTGTATATCAGCACGTGATCCAAACCAAGGTCGGCAACGTAAACAAAATGATTGTGCGCCGTCGCTTGAATCCAGTGCGCGTGCGGGCCGTCCTGGCGTTCCTTGTTGGGGCCGAGCTTGCCTTCGTCGCGGACATTTGCGGCAGCTGCCTCGAGCTTGCCGTCGGGGCCGATCGGAAACACCACGACGTTGCCAGAGCTGTAGTTGGCAACGAAGACGTACTTGCCCGTTTTGTCGAACGACAAATAGCATGGATCCTCGCCCAACGCGGGAAGTTGATTGAGCAGCGTCAGCTTGCCGCTCTTCGCATCAATCGCAAACGCGCTGACTGTGCTACTCTTGCCCGCTTCGTTCGCGGCGTACAAGAATTTTCCGTTGGGATGCACTGCCACCCACGACGGGTCCCGCGTCTCCGCCGCAATCCCGATCGCGCTAAGCTTTCCCGTCGTCGCGTCGAAGCGGAAGACGTACATGCCCTTGCTGTTCGTCTTCGTCGTGTATGTCCCGACGTAGGCGAGATACTGGCTGCTTGCCGCAGCCTTGCTGGAAATTTGAGCGGAAGAGAAAAGAACCAACTGCGCGGACAGCACCAGCAGCACAGCAAGAGTTCGTCGCATGTTTTTCATGAGGGAGAAGATTCTAACACCTTCATGTTGGAGATGCCCTCCTCAGAGGACGCGCCCATTCCCCCTGCTCGAAGTCGCCCCAGCCAACTGCCCGAAAGAACCTGCGCGTGACTCAAAATCGGAAGGCAACGCCCAGGCCGACCTTGGTAGTGACCCGCGTGCCGAGGCGCGTGGGCGGCCCAGGGGGGAACACCACCGCGGGCGGGGGCGGGGGAAGAACGATGGCGTTCCCGTAAGGCACGATGAGCTCGCCCAACTCAAAACGCAGAACCATAGGATTGCTGTAATGCTCCATCGTCAAGCCAACGTCAAACGCCGGAACAGTATTCCGGCTGAGGTAGGAAAAACCGTTCGCCCCGCCGTAGTGCAGGAAACCTGCGCGACCGAGCACGAAAAGGCCGCTGTTCCCCACGCGCTGGCCGGCTCGAAGCCCAAGCAGGCCGTTGACTTGCAGATCCTGTCGTCGACTTGTGAGTTCCGAATCGAGCGCCACGTGCCCGTTGAAGTTGTAATGAAACCGCACACCGGCAGCGAGACCCGGATCGACGCTGTTCCAGTAGCCCAGATCAAACTGCATGCCCAGTTCATACCGGGGGATTCCCGCATTTTGCGGCCCCTGGCCCACAGTCCCGTCGGGATCCAGTACATGAGAACCAGAAGGAACATAGTCTTGCGCATGAGCCACCTCGATGGAAGTGCACTTCATGCACGACGAAGCAATCCGCGCTCCGGGGCTAAATTGCTGAGGACAAGAGGGAAGTTTGTTGATAAAGCGCCACGTGGCGCATGGCGCTGACGACAGTTGGTACCGCCCGCTGACAGTCACTAGGTGACTGTGCTACTTTTTCTCTTCTTCGTTTTCTTCCTGCAAGACGGCGGCGGCGGCGACGGAGTCATCCGCCTCGAGCCGCAGCAGGCGAACGCCCTGCGTCGAGCGGCCAGCTTCACGGATTTCATTCGCGTGCACGCGAATCACTTTGCCGTTGTGCGTGATAATCATGACGTCGGACTCTTCCGTCACCTGCAGCGTGGCCACGACGAACCCGTTGCGGTCTGTAGTCTTCATATTGACCACGCCCTTGCCGCCGCGTGAGGTGATGCGATATTCCGCCAGCGGTGTGCGCTTGCCGTAGCCCTTTTCGGCGACCGTCAGCATCAGCGTCACCAGCGAATCTTTGATCTGTTCGTTCTCGAGCTCTTCGAGATTCTGCGTGGTGGTTTTGTGTTCCTTGGCGATGATCTCGAAGTCCGGCTGGACTGCGTCCATGCTCACGACGTAGTCGTCCTTGGCGAGATCCATGCCGTTCACGCCGCCGGCATTGCGGCCCATGGGGCGCACTTCTGTTTCGCGGAAGAGGATTGCTTGGCCATCGTGGCTGGCCAGGAAAATCATTTTCTTGCCGTCGGTCAGTTTCGCGCCAATGAGTTCGTCCTTGCCGTCCAGAGTGATGGCGATGATGCCGGTCGAGCGCGGGTTGGAGAATTCCGTGAGCGCCGATTTTTTCACTGTGCCGCTCTTCGTGGCCATGAACACAAATTTGTCCGCTTCTTCCAGGTTGCGCGCTGCGACGAGCGCCGTGAGTTTTTCATCTTCCTGGAATTTCACCAGGCTGGAGATCGCCTTGCCGCGCGTAGCCGCCGCCGCTTCCGGCAATTCGTATACTTTCAGCCAGTAAACGCGGCCTTTCGACGTGAACAGCAGAATGTAGCTGTGCGCCGACGCGATGAACAAGTGCTCGACGAAATCTTCTTCCTTGGTCTTTGCGCCGATGCGCCCCTTGCCGCCACGCGATTGATGCCGGTAGGTATCCGCTGCCGTGCGCTTGATATAACCCGCATGGCTGACGGTGATCAGCATCTCCGTGTCGGCGATCAGGTCTTCGAGCTTGATTTCATCGACCTTGTCCACGATCTGCGTGCGCCGGTCGTCGCCATAGTCCTTCTGGATTTCCTTCAGTTCGCCGATGATTACGGACTTCAGCTTTTTCTCGCTGGCTAGAATTTCTTCCAGCTCGGCGATGCGCTCGCGGATGGATTTCAGTTCCTTGAGGATTTCATCGACGGAAAGCTGCGTCAGGCGGTGCAGTTGCAATTCGAGGATGGCATCCACTTGAACGGGGGTCAGGCCGCCGGTAATCGCGCGCGCTGTTTCCCCTTCGATTCCGCCGAGCTTGTACTTTCTTCCATCCAGCTTGACGCCTTCGATCTTCTTGGATTTTCCATTTTCCGTTATGGTGACGTCCTGCTCGGAGAAAAACTTGAGCAAGTTTTCCTTGGCCTCGGCACGGCTCGAAGATCCCCGGATGATGCGGATTACGTCATCCAGATGATCGAGGGCCACCTGATAGCCGGTCAGAATATGTTCACGCTCGCGAGCCTTGCGCAGCTCGAAGCGCGTGCGTCGCACCACCACGTCGCGGCGGTGGTCGATGAAGAGCCGGATGAACTCCAGAATCCCCATCTCTTTCGGCTGTCCGCCGGCGATCGCCAGCATGATCATGCCGAAGGATTCCTGCATCTGCGTGTGCTTGTAGAGATTGTTGAGAACGAGCTGCGATTCCTCGCCGCGCTTCAGCTCCACCACGATGCGCATGCCGTCGCGGTCGCTTTCATCGCGCACGTCCGCAATGCCGTCGATCTTCTTGTTCTGCGCCAGTTCGGCGATGCGCTTGATGAGCGTGGCCTTGTTGACCTGGTATGGAATTTCCGTGATGACGATATTTTCGCGGTCCTTGCCGGCGTCTTCGATCGCGGCCTTCGCGCGCATCGTGAAGCTGCCCCTGCCGGACTTGTACGCCGCTTCGATGCCTTCGCGCCCGGCAATGTAACCGCCTGTCGGAAAGTCCGGCCCGGGCACCAGCTTCATCACTTCTTTCAAAGTCGTTTCCGGCTTCTCAATCACCAGCATCGTGGCGTCAATAATTTCGCGCAGGTTGTGCGGCGGAATGTTCGTGGCCATGCCGACGGCGATGCCGCTGGCGCCATTGACCAGCAGATTCGGCACGCGCGTGGGAAGAACGGTCGGCTCTTTTTCCGTTTCGTCGAAATTCGGGGTGAATTCGACAGTTTCCTTCTCGATGTCCGCGAGCAATTCTTCCGCGATTTTCGAGAGCCGCGCTTCCGTGTACCGCATCGCTGCGGGCATGTCGCCGTCAACAGAACCGAAGTTGCCTTGCCCGTCCACCAGCGGATAGCGCATGTTGAAGTCCTGCGCCATGCGCACCAGCGCGTCATAAACAGGCGTGTCGCCGTGCGGGTGATATTTGCCGAGGACTTCGCCCACGATCTTCGCGCATTTGCGGTACGGCCTCGTCGACGTCAGCCCCAGCTCGTACATGCCGAAAAGAATCCGGCGGTGCACGGGCTTCAAGCCGTCGCGCACATCGGGCAGCGCACGCCCGATGATCACGCTCATCGAGTAGTCGAGGTACGACTTCCTCATCTCGGCTTCGATGTCGACCGGAATCATCACCGACTGGTTTTGTTCGTCCGCCATGTGTCCTCGTGTTTCGCTTCCTGCCGTTGTAGCGCCGGGCTTTAGCCCGGCATGCCGCCCTCAAGGGCGGCGCTGCGAAATTCGCTCATTGTTTCGCCGGGTGTTCCAGCACGTACGCCTTCACGGTGTCGAACGCGTCCGCCGAATTCGTGAAGCGTCGAGCAGCAAACGCTGTTTCGATCTCGCGCAAGAACGCGTCGCGCTCAACTTCGCTTCCAAGTTCAATCGCCACGCCTCGCTCGTTGTCGGGCGCATCCGTTGGCGTCGCGCGAAAGCCGCTGACGCTCATTCCACGCAGCCCCGGCAGCGTCGCCCAGCCCAACTGATACATCATGGCTGGCTCGTGCCGCGCGGCCGCAAGCCGTAGAACACCGCTAGTCCAATGGCTAGAACAATCAGCGATCCGATCGAATCAATCATCAAAGAGGTTCGCCACGCGTCCGCGGCAGAAGAATCTCCAAAACGAACTGCCTCACGCCATTCCCTGAACTCGTGGGCCACTCGCGACAAGCGAAAACCGATCGTGGCTACTGCCGCCAAAAGCAAACCCCAGCGAATCGCGCTGCGAATGGAGCCAGCGTCGGCCTTGGAATCGCCCGCCACGCGTCAGATATCCAGGTTCACGACTTCGAGGGCGTTGTCCTCAATGAACTTGCGGCGGGCTTCCACGTTTTCGCCCATCAGCGTCGTGAAAATATCTTCCGCGGCCACTGCGTCCTCGAGCTTCACTTTCAGCAGCGTGCGTGTGTCCGCATTCATGGTGGTTTCCCAGAGCTGCGACGGATTCATTTCGCCAAGACCCTTGAACCGTGTGATCGTGAAATCTTTTTTGGCGTCTTCCATCACGTAGCTCAGCACGTCCTGCGCTTTTTCTTTGACCGCCTTGTCGCCGTTGCGCGACACGGTGAAAGGAGGTTTGTTAAATTCGTCGATTTGTTTCGCCAGCCCACGCAGCCGCTTGTATTCCGCAGTCGCCGCAAGCGCCCAATTGATTTTGGAATTGTTCGGCGCATCCAGCAGGATTTCGTACAAGCTGTGCTCTTCGTCGAAGGCGACTTTTCCTTCGAGCTTCAGTTTTGCTTTTTCGATTTCCTTCAGGAGTTTCTCGACCGACTTCTTTTCTTCGAAGTCCGTCTTTTTGTCCAGGCCCTTTTCCGCCAGCACTTCCGCCAGCTTCGGCTCTTTCAGCCGTCGCCCGAGCTTCGCGGCGACCGCCGCGTATTCCTGCACGTTGAGCAGAAAGGAAGTCAGGCCGGCGCCCTGCAGCGTCACGCCTTCCATGGCCTTCACAACGTGGTCTTCCGTAGCGCGCTTCATCAATTCGCGTGCAAAGTCGCGCTCGTCGCGAATGTATTTTTCCGTCTTGCCGCGCTTCACGCGGTAGAGCGGCGGCTGCGCAATGTAAATGTGCTCGCGGTCGATGAGCTCTTTCATGTGCCGGAAGAAAAACGTCAGCAGCAGCGTGCGGATGTGGCTGCCGTCCACGTCCGCGTCGGTCATCAAAATAATCTTGTGGTAACGCAGCTTGCCGGCGTCGAAATCATCTTTGCCGATTCCGGTACCCAGCGCCGTGATGATGGCGCGGATTTCTTCGTGCCCCAGCATTTTGTCGTAGCGCGCTTTTTCGACGTTGAGGATTTTGCCTTTGAGCGGCAGGATCGCTTGATACTTGCGGTCGCGTCCCTGTTTGGCTGAGCCTCCGGCCGACTCACCCTCAACCACAAACAGCTCGCACCGCGCCGGATCGCGTTCCTGGCAATCGGCGAGTTTCCCCGGCAAGCCGCTCGAATCCATCGCGGACTTGCGGCGCGTGAGTTCGCGCGCTTTGCGGGCGGCTTCACGGGCGCGCGCCGCTTCAATGCACTTGCCGATGATGCGGCGCGCGACCGTCGAATGCTTATCAAACCATTCGCCGAGCTTTTCGTTGACGAGCTGCTCGACGTCGCCCTTGATGTCGCTGTTTAGCTTGCCCTTGGTCTGCCCTTCGAACTGCGGCTGCGGCAGGCGCACGCTGACCACGGCAACAAGTCCTTCGCGCACGTCATCACCCGTGATGGTGACCTCGTCTTTCTGCTCCTTGAGCATACCGGCCGCGGCGGCGAAGTTGTTGATGGAGCGTGTCAGCGCGGAACGAAAGCCGGAAAGGTGCGTGCCGCCATCCACGGTGTTGATGGTATTCGCGAACGCAAAAATATTTTCGCCGTACGTATCGTTGTACTGCAGCGCGATTTCTATCTCGACATTTCCGCGCTTGCCTTCCATGTAGATGGGGGAATCATGCAGCGTGGATTTGCCGCGGTTGAGGTGTTTGACAAATTCACCGATGCCGCCGGTGAACTTGAATTCCGCGGTTTTCTCTGTGCGCTCGTCGGTGAGCGTTATTTTCAGCCCTTTGTTCAGGAAAGCCAGCTCGCGCAGGCGCTGCGACAACGTATCGAAGCTATATTCCGTCTTGTCGAAGATCGTTGGATCGGGATGAAATGTGACCTTCGTCCCGGTCTTGCGGGTTTTTCCGGTTTGCTTCAGCTTATTGGTGGGCTTGCCTTTTTCGTAGGTTTGTTCCCACACCGCGCCGTCGCGAGAAATCTCTAGTTCCAGCCAATCGGAGAGCGCGTTAACAACCGAAACGCCCACGCCATGGAGACCGCCGGAAACTTTGTAGGTGTCGCTGTCAAATTTTCCGCCGGCGTGAAGAACGGTCAGCACGACTTCCGCCGCGGGGCGTTTTTCCGTTGCGTGCATATCCACAGGAATGCCGCGGCCGTTGTCCACCACGGTGACGGAGTTGTCCGCGTGCACCGTGACGTTGATTTCGTCCGCGAAGCCGGCCATCGCTTCGTCGACGGAGTTGTCCACCACTTCCCAGGCGAGATGGTGCAAACCCATCTCTCCGGTCGAGCCGATGTACATCGCGGGGCGCAAGCGCACCGCTTCGAGTCCGCCGAGAACCTTGATCGATTTCGCGTCGTACTTGTGGCCGCCTTGCGGCGTGCTGCCCACGTTTTCTTTGTCGCCCATGTCATCTCCTGGCGTTGCAACAGCTGACGCAGACCTGCGGCGCTGAACGGACCGCGAGCCATTCGGAGCAAGCGTCCGCGCTCAAAACTCGTTTACTGTGAAGCAAGGAAGGCGTGTGTTCGGAATGTTCCGATTGTCTTTTCGTGCGGCCGCAAAAGCGGCCGACGCCTTACCCTTTGGTTCCGGCTTCGCTGGGCAAATCCAGAACTCGTAGGGTTCCTGCTCCATCCCGTCTCGCGCAGCGAGACGTGGCGAAGACTCATGTTTCTCCAGGTCAGTGCCCCTGAGCTCCTGGCGCGAAGCCCAAATCCTGGGTCACTTTTACCTGGCGGACGTGTCGATTTGGAGGATGCGAATCGGCGAATCGACAACACCAAAATCATACTCGATTTGGATGTATTTCTCAAGCGTGATTCAGAGCCCGGGGCTGAAATAAGTATTTTATTTACTTAAGCTTACGCGGCGTATTTGTCAGCGAGAGGGAAATCAAAAAAGGCGCCTTAAAAAGCGCCTTTCTCGGCAGAGATTTCCTGGTTTTGCAGCCACTTCAGATGCGCATGGGCATGATGATGTAGCGATAGCGATACGACTCGTCGGCCAGCGGTCGCATCTGCCCGGCGGATTGTTCGTCCTTCAGCTCGATGCTGATCGGGCCGTCGGCCGCGGCGCCAAGAAAGTCCAGCATATAGCTGGAATTGAAACCGATGGCGATGGGCTCGCCTTTGAATTCTTTCTCGATGCTCTCTTTGGCTTCGCCGTATTCCGGGCTCGAAGCAGAGATCTCGATGCCTTCATTAGAAACGGCCAGCTTGACGGCGTGGGAACGCTGGTCGGCAAGCTGCGAGACGCGGCGCACCGCATCGCTCAATTCCGCGCGCTCGATAACCACGTTCTTGTTGTTGTCCCGCGGGAGCACTGCTTCGTAATTGGGGAACTGCCCGGTGAGAATCCGCGAAATCAGCAATCGGTGGCCGACCTGGAAAAAGAGGTGGCTTTCGTCTTTTGCAAATTCGATGTGCGCGTCGGCGCCGGCGGCGCTGGAAAGTTTCTCGACTTCGTCCATGGCCTTCTTGGGGATCAGCACCTTTACTTCGCCGTTGAGTCCCGCGAGCTTGTGATCGGTCTCCGCGAGCGCCAAGCGGTGACCGTCCGTCGCCACCATCGCCAGCGTGTCCGGCTTCAGGATCAGTAGGCCGCCGTTCAAAGTGTAGCGCGACTCTTCCATGGAAATCGCAAACTTCGTTTTTCGAATAAGGTTCTCGATGATCGGCGCAGGAATCTTCACCAGTGTATGCGGCATTACAGGAAGGGCTGGAAAATTTTCTTTCGCCATGCCCACCAGCTTGTATTTCTTCTTGTCGCTGACGATTTCCACCCAGTGATTTTCTAGAAGCTTGACCTTGATCTCACCTTCCGGCAGCAAACGCACCAGTTCCAGCAGCTTCTTGGCAGGGATGGTCCCTGCGCCTTCCTTCTTGATCTTGGCTTCGCACGACGTGCGGATGCTCAACTCAAGATCGGTCGCCGTAATGGTCAAGCGGCTCCCCTTAGCCTCGACTAGCAAATTCGACAGAATGGGAATTGTGGTCTTGCGTTCGACGACACCTTGCGTGGTCGAGAGTTCATTCAATAGCGCGGACTTTGTGACGCTGAATTCCATCGATTGATGTTCCTCGCGTGCCGTTCCGGGTGCGGTCATGGTGAAGTTTACCCTCGATCAGGCCTGGGACGAGGCCTCCGTGCTCATTTCTACCGCTGCGGTACTTTACTCGCTTTTTAGCAAAGTATAAAGCCCGCCGCATGCCGCTCATGCCGCTACTCTGTGGAAATAGGTGGGAAAGGCAGCTTTCCTTCTCTCAAGTGTCGCCCTTGAGAACCGAAGGTAACAACCAACCCACAACACCATCAATTCAATAGATGCCTTTTCGAATTCAAAAAACTATAAAGCTTGTTGTTGTGATGATTGCTGTGAATCTGTGGATACTCCGGAAAGTCCAACCGCGCCCTTAATTTGCAGTGCTGCTTTACGAGTGCCGAATTGTGAAAATCTCGGAAAACTATCTGCCTACTGGTTAGCGAGTCGTGAGATTTGAGAATTGGTCCACTTCCTTCAACACATTTTCCGCACCTTTCCCAAGCCTTCGTAACAGGGTACGGAGCGCTAATCAGTGGCAAGTCTTGAAGGGGTAAGAACGCGCGGCACACAGCAATTGCCGAAAGCCGGCCAACTACTGCAACGCGTCCATCAAACGCGTGATGGTTCGGTTCAAGTCTTTGTCGGACCGGCGCAACTCTTCGATCTTGTTGATCGAGTGCAGCACGGTGGTGTGGTGCTTGCCGCCGAATTGGCGGCCGATCTCCGGAAGCGAAGCAGTGGTGAGCTGCTTGACGATGTACATCGCCACCTGGCGCGGGAAGGCAATTGCACGCGTGTTGCTACGAACTTTCAAGTCCTGCTCGCGCAGATTGAAGTGCTCGCTGACGCGCTTCTGGATCAGGTCGATGGTGACGCGCTTTTCCTGGGAAGCGATGATGTTCCGCAGCACCTGCTGCGCGGTCCCCAGCGAAATCGTTGCGCCCGTCAGCGACGCGTAGGCCATCAGCCGCGTCAACGCGCCTTCGAGCTCGCGCACGTTGGACTTGATGGCGCGCGCAATGTATTCCGCCACGTCGTCGGGCAGACTGAAGCGCTCGTTCTCGGCCTTTTTCTGCAGAATCGCGATCTTGGTCTCGAGGTCCGGCGGCTGGATGTCCGCAATCAGTCCCCACTCAAACCGCGAACGCAAACGTTCTTCGATGGAATTGATGTCTTTCGGCAGGCAGTCCGAGGAAATCACAATCTGCTTCTGCTGCTCGTAGAGCGCGTTGAAGGTGTGAAAAAATTCTTCCTGGGTGCGCTCTTTTCCAGCGATGAACTGGATATCGTCGACGAGCAGGACATCCACGGTGTGGAAACGGTCGCGGAAACTGATCATGCGGTCAAAGCGCAGCGAATTGATCACTTCAATCGTGAATTTCTCCGCGCTGACGTAACTCAGCCGCATCGCTGGATTACGCTTCTTGATGGTGTGACCGATGGCGTGCATCAAGTGCGTCTTGCCCATGCCCACTCCGCCGTAAAGGAACAGCGGGTTGTACGCTTTCGAAGGCTGCTCAGCCACCGCGCGCGAAGCGGCATGCGCAAACTCGTTGGACTTGCCAACCACAAACGAATCGAAGGTGTAGCGCGTGTTGAGCTGGTGGTCGCTGCTCTCAAAATCCAATCTTGACTGTTTCACGCCGGAGACCACAGGCGCCGCCTGAGCCGGTTCTTCTTCGGTGCACACGTATTGCACCTTCATGTTCGGCGTGCCGACCTCATGAAAGACGGCCTTCACGATATCGCCGTAAGTGCGAGTCAGAACCTGGCGGAAAACGGCGCTGGGGATCTGGATATAGAGGGTTTCGCCCTCGGCCCGGTTCAGCCTCGTCGGCTGGAACCAGGTCGTAAAAGTGTTGATGCTGACGCGGGACTTCACCCGGTCCAGGAACTTATCCCAGGAATTCACAGCTTCGCGCTCACGCTCCGTCTTGGTTGCCGTCGTCATTGGAAGAGAAAAGAAAAACCCGTGCTATTTCCACAGATGTGAAAAAACTGTGGAAAGCAAGTCCGTTCGCGTCTCTACAGGCTTCGGGATTCTTGCCCGCGCCGGAACGCTCCGATATGCCCCTGTCGCTCCGCGCGCGGCCCGTCTGGAATTGTCGGCCCACGTACCGCCGCTATGAGTCAGCGCGGGATTGTCTCTGATTGGAGCGTACGGAGCAAGAGAAAAATAGGAGAAGACATTCACCGGCTTTCACACCCCATGCACAGTTTTTCCACAAGCGCAAATTTTGTGGTGGCCGTCATGAGATGTAGATTTTCGCGGCATTTGCGAACATTTTTTTCGCTTAGCGCGCGCTTCGTGTACAGGACTAGTACGGGAGTCCCTGAGGAAAACGTCGCCTATTTCAGAATTTTTTTATCCGGCCGCTCAAACTCATAGATGCCCAACGGGTCGCTTCCGATGATCAAGCGGTCCTGCTCCACGAGAATGGTGTTGGCTTCGAGGCGCGCGCCCTGCGACGTGTAGATCTTGTAGGTGGCCCGCCGGTTCCCTTCCTTGTCAAAATGCAGCAGCGTGTTGTATAGCGCAATCCACACTTCCCCGTTGGTGCGGTCCACGCCTACCGCGGTGAGGATGCGCTTGAACGAAGGGTCTTTCCCTTTGCTTTCCTGGCGCACGATCTCCTTGCGCGCGGCCTGCGCCGCCGGCATGGCCTCCAGCGCGGTGTACTGAATGTCCTGTCCCGCATAACCCAGGCGGTCATATTGCCGCACCGTCGGCTCCGGCAGGTAAGCAAACGCATAGTAGAGGTGGCCCTGGACGTCCGTGGCCAGCTGCCCGATGTTCAGATAGCGGTTCAGTTCCGCGCGCTCCGCAAGCGGTTCGGGGTCGCCGAACTCGCGCACGTCTCTTCCGTTCTTGTCGAAGACGATGACCAGGTGTGGCTCGCGCAGCGTCGCTACGGCAACTTCTCCTTCGGGGAGGGCGGCAACGGCGACAGGCGCGTTCACCGGAATCGAACGAAGAAGCGCACCATCCGGCGCAAATACCTGAATGAGATTCGCGCCGCGATCCGCCACGTAAATCTTCCCGTCGGCGCTGCCGTCGCAGTCTTCACCGAAGGTGATCAATGCGCGGCCCGTCTTGGCGCCGGCGTCAGCGCCGGGAAGCTCGCCGATGGAGAGAACTTGCTTGCCTTGCGCGTCAAACACCAGCAAGCCCGGTGACGGCGAAGCTAGAATATACAGCCGCCCATCTGCACCACGTTTCACCGTGCGTAGCCCGGGACCCACTCCTGGAAATACCCTTTGCCTAGCGGTGAGGTCGCCTTCGTCCTGAGCGGCCGCAATTCCCCCCGCGCAAACCAATAGACACATCACCGCAAGAACTCTCACGATTGGGCCCGCTCTCTTTCGCATGAATCTTCAGATTACTACGGACGCAGGCAGGTTGCCCCGCGGTCCAGTCGCGTGCCGAAGCGATTAGTCAATACAGAAGCGCAAGCGTTCGATGGAGCGCCCACGGAGCCGGCCGGAGGCATTGCGCGGACCTTCATCGTCCGTTTCGATCAAGATGCAATTCATCTGCACGTCGCCGGAAGCCACTTCGAACCGCGCTGGAAGCCCGTTGAGAAACTTCCCGATGATGCCGTTGCGGTCCATTCCAATCACGCCGCCATGCGGCCCGGTCATGCCGACGTCCGTAATATAGGCGGTGCCGTGTGGCAAAACACGTTCATCGGCGGTAGTCACATGCGTGTGCGTGCCGACAACGGCGGTCACGCGGCCGTCGAGATACCAGCCCATAGCGATTTTCTCGCTGGTGGTTTCCGCGTGCATGTCCACGAATACGAACGCCACGTCCTCCGGGATTTTCGCCAGCTCACTGTCGGCTTTGCGAAAAGGATCGTCGATCGGCGTCATGAACACGCGTCCCTGCAGGTTCAGCACGGCATACTTCACGCCATTCTTCGCTGTTCCCAGATAGAGCCCGCTGCCTGCATTGCCTTCCGGAAAATTGGCCGGCCGCAGCAGCCGCGGCTCGTGCGGCAGAAACTCCAGAATCTCCTTGCGGTCCCAGCTGTGGTTTCCTCCGGTGAGCACATCGATTCCCATTTTCAAGAGTTCTTCCGCCAGCCGCGGCGTGATCCCAAACCCCGACGCCGAATTTTCGCCATTGGCGATGACCAGATCGATCTGCCGTTGGGCAACGACATCCGCGAGGCGATCGCGAACGATCTGCCGTCCGGGCGAGCCGACAATGTCTCCTACGAAAAGTACGCGCATGCACTCTTTCGTACCGCATCATACAAAAATGGAGCGGACCGCTCGGCCGTGGGGAGCTAGGCTGTGAACCTCTGAATAAAGTGGGCGCCACGAGCCAACCGTTAGGCTTTCCTGCCCCGCTCGCGTGTCCTCATCGTTCTTGCCGCGACGCGACTCGCCAGCGGGACAGGCCGTGCACACGGGCTGTCTATCCGCAGCACCTCAGAGATTCTGCATTGGTTCAAACAGCTTTCGCGCCCTCACCTGCTTCGAAGTACCGCTCCACGCCCATTGTATCCTTGGCGTCAAAGCCGCGTCCAACCCCCGCCGCGGTTCGTCGCCAAAAGGTTTATCTCCATGGAAGACAATCGCTCGCGGTAGAATCTCCGCCAGTAATAGAAGGAGGCGTCATGCTTCATCAACTCCGGATCGCTTCAGCCTTCGGGCTGCTTCTTCCTTTTCTCGCCCTTCCAACTTCGACTCTTCGGGCGGACACTGCGACGGTCGCGCCTCCCGATCAGCTTGGCAAAGTGAATTTCCCGACGAGTTGCACAGCGGACGTGCAACCCACGATCGAAAAGGGCGTCGCTCTCCTCCATTCCTTCCAATACAAGGAATCCGAACAGACTTTCACGGACGCCGCGTCGCGCGATCCGAAATGCCCCATGGCCCGCTGGGGCAAAGCGATGGCTCGGTTTCATCAGATTTGGGACTTCCCCAATGACAAAACTATGAAGGAGAGCCGCAAAGACATTGAGGCCGCGCAAAGATTGCATTCGGCGAATCCGCGGGAAAAGGGTTTTCTTGACGCGGCCGCCGCGTTCTTTCAGAAAAAATCCAAAATGACGCACACCGAGCGCATCAAAGCCTATTCCGATTCGCTGGCGCGCTTCTACGCTCAATCCCCGGGCGATGTGGAGATCGGCGCTTTCTACGCGCTTTCTCTCGTTTCACTCTCCTATGTCGACGAATCCAATATGCTTGCGCACCAGAAAAAGGCTATCTCTGTTCTGCGGCCTTTGCTAGAACAGCATCCTGACCATCCAGGTGTGGCACATTACATGATTCACGCGACCGATCGGCCTGAGCTCGCGGCCAAGGGCCTCGACGCTGCCCGCCGGTACGCGGCCATCGCGCCGGATTCGGCCCATGCCCTGCACATGCCTTCGCATATCTTTGTGCGCCTTGGACTTTGGCAGGATTCCATCGCTTCGAATATTGCCGCAAACGCTTCCGGCGCGCACGCCGCTGAAATGCACCTCGCCGAATCGCACTATCAAACGCATGCCATGGATTTCCTCAGCTATTCCTACCTGCAGAGCGGTCAGGAAGCCATAGCGCGCGAAGTCATCGAGCACACTGATCATGTGGTTGGAGCAGACGAAGAAAGTAAAGCCGAGCATCGCGCCTATTTCACCGCGCGAACTGCGTTGGAATTGCACCGCTGGAAGGAAGCGGCTGCATTGCCGGTTCCGGCGACTCGCAAAGATTGGTTGGACACCATTTATTGGGCGCGCGCGATCGGCGCGGCCCGCAGCGGCGATGTAGCCGGCGCGGACGCGGATGTCAAAGAACTGACGCAACTTGTAGCTGACCGTGAGAAGCGCGCGCGAAAAGAGGGCTACGGCGTCTCAAACGAAAAAGCCACGGACCTCCGCGAGGCTGAAGCCTGGCTGGCCTTCGCTAAGGGGAAACCGGACGAGGCTCTTCAAGAGCTGCGCGCTGCCGCCGACCATCAGGACAAGAATGGCGGCGAATCCGTCAGCGTCCCGGCGCGCGAAATGCTCGCGGACATGCTCTTCGAACTCAAGCGTTCCGCCGATGCCCTCGCCGAATACAAAACCGTCCTGAAGAATTCGCCAAACCGCTTCGATGGCCTTCTGGGCGCCGCTCGCTCCGCGCAAGCCACCGGCGATGCAGGCGACGCGCAGTCGTTTTACGCCAAGCTCGCCGAAATCTGCGGTCCAGGAGCCGACCGGCCGGAGCTCAACGAAGCAAAAACCTATCTCGCCCAGAAATAGAGATAAGTCCGGAGTTTCTCCACAGGAGCGAACCCCAGGGCTGCAGATAACTTGACCCTGCAACCATTCCAACCTAAGCTTCGTCTTAGTAAGTACATGCAGGCCAAGGCTCGGCATATTCGCATTTTGGCGCTGCTCCTCGGGGTTATCTTTCTTGGGGCGCAGTTCCACCTCTGCGCCGACTTGACCGCCACTCCGTCCGCCTCCCACCTTTGCCCGGTCTGCTCGACAGCAGCTTCGCTAGTCGCGACGCAGTCGCCCGTCATCGCGGTTGTCCCCGTCACGAACCGGCTCGAACTCGCTCTTTTGGTTATATCGATATCCTCAGCAGTCCCGCGCGCTACCTCCCCCCGCGCGCCTCCCGCCCTCTAGCCAAATCGCAGTTGCTGTCATACCCAAGTTGGAAAATTCATATTTTCTTTTCTAGGAGTGGTGCCATGAAACGATTTTCTGCTGTGTCCCTGGTCGTTCTTTTCTCGGTGTCTGCCTATGCCCAAGAGAAACCCTCCATCTCTGGGAAGCAGGACGTCTCCCCTGCGGGGGCGGCCACCATTGCCCCCGAAGAAGTTCGCATCCGCGCTCTGGAAGAACAGGTGCGCACACTCGCCGAGGAAGTGGCCTTGCTCCGCGGAGAATTAAAAACTATCCGTGACACAAAGTCGGCGGACCCCGCAACCGGGAGCCGCCTGTTGCTTGCTTCCACGCGAATGGAGCCAGGCGTGCTCCCCAGCTCGACACCCTCAACAGTCGCGCCCGTCCCTGCACCAGAGCCGCAAATAGCGCAAACGCAGACTTATGGCGGCGCCACCTCCAACGCCAAGCTCCTCAATCCGGACATCAGCTTGATCGGCGACTTCATCGGCACGGCCGGGCGCAACACCATTTCTCCGTCGCGCTCGCTTGAACTCCACGAGTCCGAAGTCGGCCTGCAAGCCATCATCGACCCCTACGCACGCGCCGATGCCTTCATCTCCTTCGGCGAAGAAGGCGTAAACGTCGAAGAAGGTTACATCACCTTTACTTCTCTTCCCGCGGGGCTCCTTCTGAAAGTCGGCAAAATGCGCGCCGAATTCGGCAAGGTCAACACCATCCACAACCACGCGTTGCCATTTATTGATCGGCCGCTGGTGACCAACAATCTCGTTGGCGGCGAAGATGGCATCGACGATGCGGGCATTTCGCTTTCGCGCTTCCTGCCCGCGCCCAAAAACTGGTTTCTCCAGGGAACAGCCCAGGTCTTCAGGGGCGATTCCAGCGACGTTTTCACCGCCAACCGCCGCCAGGACGCCAGCGTGGTCGGCCATCTCCGCCTGTACCGCGACCTTGGCGAATCGACCAACCTCGATCTCGGCGCCTCTTACGCCCGCGGCCACAACAACGCCGGTGTCGCCACGACCTTTGATCCCGCAAATTTCTTGACCAACCTTTATTCCGCCGATGCCACGCTCCGCTGGAAGCCGCTCCGCCGCGCCATCTACCACTCCTTCCTCCTCCGCAACGAATTCTTCTGGAGCGCCCGCGACCAGCTTTCTCCGCTTAACGTCTTTCAAACCCAGCACGCTTTCGGTCTCTATTCCGATGCCGAATACCGCGTCAATCGCCGCTGGACTGTCGGCGGCCGCTTCGATCGCAGCGGTCGCGCCACCAACGCCAACCTGACGGACACTGGTTTTTCCGGTATTCTCACCTATTGGCCCAGCGAGTTCAGCCAGATCCGTGGCCAGTATCGTTATGGCCATCTGTGGGATGTGCCCAACGATCGCTTCACCAATGCCAACGAATTTCTGTTCCAGTTCTTATTCGTGATGGGTGCGCACGGCGCGCATCCGTTCTAAGGCCCGCTTTGAGAAAGGCTTCTGAGATATCATGCGACTCACAAAAATGACTACTCGAATCAGCGCGCTGCTTGCTGCCTGCGCCCTCATCTTCACCTTCGTCAATCCTCCGGCCAGTCGTGCGGACAGCAAACCTCATATCATGACCGCCACCACCGACCTCGCCGCCCTCGCCCAGGAGGTTGGCGGCGAAAAAGTCGACGTCGAATCCATCGCCCGCGGCTACCAGGACCCTCATTTCGTCGAAGCCAAGCCCAGCTTCCTTCTGAAACTTCGTCACGCCGATCTGCTCATTGTCGTCGGACTCGAACTGGAAATCGGCTGGCTTCCTCCACTGATTAGCCAGTCCACCAATCCAAAAATTCAAGTTGGCGCGCCGGGCTACTTTGACGCTTCCCGCTTTGCCAAAATCCTCGAGATTCCCACGGGCCAAGTGACCCGCGCCGAAGGTGACGTCCATCCGCTCGGTAATCCGCACTATTGGCTCGATCCCGAAAACGGCCTGCGCATCGCCAAGGGCATTCAAAACAAACTTTCCGAAATGCGCTCGGGCGATTCCACCTATTTCGCCCAACGTTACGATTCGTTCGAGCAGCGCCTCAAGCAAGCCGATGAAAAATGGCTCGCCGAAATGAAGCCTTATGCCGGCCGCAAAATCGTCACCTACCATCGCTCCTGGCCCAATTTCGCCGAACACTTCCATCTCGACGTTGTCGGCTATGTCGAGCCGCGTCCCGGGATTCCCCCGAGTCCTCAACACACCGTCGAATTAATCGGCCAGATGAAGCGCGACGGCGTCAAGGTCATCGTCGTCGAGCCTTACTTCGACCTCAAAACTCCCAACGCCATTGCCCGTGACACCGGCGCGCAAGTCGTCGTCCTGATGCCCTCTGTCGGCGGCGAAAAGGAAATCACCGATTACTTCAAGCTGTTTGATTACGATATTGCGAAACTGAAGCAGGCTTTTGACACAACGAAGTAACGTTCAGGAGATCGCTGGATGGAAATTCTACTGTTCTTGCTCGCACCTTTCGTCGCGAGCCTCATTCTCACCGGGATTCACGCCTATCTTGGCGTGCATGTTGTCGAGCGTGGCGTTATTTTTGTGGACCTCGCGCTGGCGCAAATCGCCGCGCTTGGCGCTACAGTCGCCGTCGTCGTCGGCATGGACCCGCATGGCCGGGCCGCGTACTGGATCAGCCTCGCGTTCACCTTTATTGGCGCCGGAATCTTCGCTTTCGCTCGCTCGAGCAGAGGCCATATTCCCCAGGAAGCTTTTATCGGCATCGCCTACGCCGTTGCTTCCGCCACCGCCATTCTTTTTATGAGCAAAGCCACCGGCGAGACCGAGCACCTCAAGGACATGCTCGTCGGCAATATCCTGGCTGTCTCCTGGCCAGAAGTTCGCAAGACGGCGTTTCTCTACGGCGCTATCGGGATCTTCCACTTTCTCTTTCGCAAGAGATTTCTGGCCATCTCGATGAATCACGGTAAGGCCGAAAAGTCCGGCCTCAACGTACGCTTTTGGGATTTTCTCTTCTACGCTTCTTTTGGTTTTGTTGTGACCTCTTCCGTGGCTATCGCCGGTGTTTTGCTGGTATTCTGTTACCTGATCGTTCCCAGCGTCGGAGCCATGCTTTTCGCGGACCGCATCGGCACGCGACTGGCGATTGGCTGGACCATGGGTACACTGGTTTCGGCGCTTGGCTGCTACCTCAGCGTGCAGCTGGATACGCCCACCGGAGCCACCATTGTCGTCACTTTCGGAGGCATCCTCGTCTTGATGTTCTTCCTGCACTTGATCGTGCACCACGGCCGCTCCGCCCGCGAATTGGAAGGTGCCGCCTCTGCTCACAGGGAACTGGAGACGGCTTCTCCCTCCACACGGCAAGCGTAGTGCCTCGTGACGACCCGCCCGTTAGCGTCGGCCTTAGAAGTGGAAGCCCAGCTCTGCCGTGTAGCTCCGCGGCGTAACAAAGTGTGTTCCGCTGAACGTCGACAGGAAGTTGTAAAGCGTCGTCTTATTCGTCAAATTGATGACCGTGAACCGCAGGCTCCACTTGTAATGGTCACCGTGGAATAGGTCGTCATCGCCTACACTAGTATCGAACAGGTGGCGCGGAGCGACGCGCGGCGGATTGTGATCGTCATTTTCCGTTCCCGGAGCCGGTATCTTAAGCCGCGTTGATCCATAGAGAGACGGAGCGCACGTCACCAGTGGAGTGCTCAGCGTCGGGAAAACGTTCCCGCAGAAGAGTCCAGCCTGCATCTGCTGGTCCGCAGAGAGAACGGTGAGGTCCACCGGCGTTGTGGTATCCGTTGCAAAGGGAACAGCGCCCGCCACAAGTCCGCTGTCATAGCGCCAGTTGAACGCCACCCACGGTCCGCGTTTCCAAGGTTGATATTGCGCATGCGTGGTTTGCTGGAAGTTTTGGTCGTGGTCGATGCGGAACACGGGCCCATCGCTGGTGCCCAGCCCGCCGACCTGGGGTTGAAAGTAACGAGCGGAAGCGTGGCCCATGACCGTCAAGACCGTGAAGCCGTGGATGTTCGGCACGCTGACGCGCGCGTTGAACCCGCTGATCTTCGAGTTGTGCCACGCAATCGGGAAGAAAATTGGGGTGTTCAGCAGGTCGCTGAAGTCGTAAGCGTTGTGCGTGTACTTCCAGAGATAGTCGCCATCAACGACCAGGTACCTGCCAAACGCTTGCTGGAGTCCCGCATGGAACTCGTTGCGCTGACCGGCGCGAATCGGCCCGGATGACCCGCCAAAGAGAGCGTCCAGCAAAGGATCGCCCGTCCCGCTGGCGACGACCAGATTTTCATTGAAGGGAGTCTCGAGAATGCGGGCGTAAGAAACGCGCAGAACCGAGTTGCTTGGCTTGAGGTTGTAGGAAATGCCGACACGCGGTTCGATTTGTGACTCTTTGGTGAGCCCTCGATATAAGTCGCCGCGCACGCCCACATTGAAAGACCAACTCCCCTTGGTGAGGGTGTCCTGCAAGTAGAGTGCAATCTCTCGAACGTCCCCGCGCCCGTGGAAGCCGAACAGCGTGCTTTGCGGAGTCGTGCAGCCGTCACCTGAGGCAGGCGTGGGCCGCGTAAGATCGATACAGCCGAGGATCGGAATGAAGGGCGCCGTGGCATCTGGGTTAGTCGCTACGTTTTGCTCAAATCCAGCGGCCGTACATTGCGATGGATCGGTCAAGCTGGTGTCCCCTACACCGACGAAGTCCCCGGCAGCATTTTGTGTAATGCACGGCGAATTGATCGTCGGGTCTGTAAGTCCCAGGCTGAAGTTTTCTGTCAAAAGCGTGTGCTCGAAGGTCGCCCCCATCTTCACGTTATGGATGCCCTTCACATAGGAAAGGTCGCTGCGCAGCCCCAGATTAGTCAGCTTGCGCTGCTGCGTGGCAGTCTCGGAAACGTCCGCAAGTGGATCTGCGCTCGGGTAATAGTTGAACTGATCGTGCCGCACAAACGCGCCGAAGTTCAGCAAGGTGCTGGTGCTGAAGAGGTGCGTCCATGTGGGCGCGATATTGTACGTCTTGATCTGTGCGCGCTGATCCTGCCCGGATGCCACCGCATCGAACGAGTTCGGATCCTGGAACCAGGACCGCGTATAGCCCCCATTAAAGTGTATGGAGTCGGAACCGGTAAGCTGCAAGTCCACGCGGTCGAAGAGGTTCTCCTCGTTACCCTTGGAATGGATGACTTGGAATTCCGCCGGATCGAGGAAACGTCCTGTTTTCAACCCGTTCGCAGCGATGAAATTGCCCCACTTCGGGCCCCCAAACGCTACGTCAAAGGCCCCGTTCGCCGACCCGAAACTCCCGTAAGAGGCTCGCACGCTTCCAACCGGCTTCGTCTGGCCCAGCCCGGAACGCGTCGTTACCTTGATGACCAGGCTCGTCTTGTCGCCAAATTCGGCGGGCGGGGCGCCGGAGATTACTTCCAGCGACTGAATCGAATCGACGGGGATTTGATTCGAGAAGACCTTGCTGGTCTGGTCCGTCACCGGTTGGCCATCGACGGAAAACGAGCTTTCCGCATGATCGCCGATGGCGTGAACCAGTCCGTTAGAATCCGCTACCGCCCCGGGCGCCGCCAGCGTCACCAGTGAGCTCACTGACGAGGATGCGCTCTCCAGCGGGAGTCTATCGAACAGGCCTCGGTCAATGTCCGTGTGAAAAGTGGATTCATTTTCCACCAGGTCCTTCGCTTCAACGTTCACGGTTTGTACCGCTGTCCCAATCTTCAAGCTGATTTGCAGCGTCGTGGGAACAGCTGAACGCACGTCTACATCATGGGTGTAGTTCTCAAAGCCCCCTGCCGTCACCGCTAAATGATAGGAATTGAAGGGGACGTTTGTGAACTTGAAGCTCCCGTCGCTTCCCGTCGTCGCCTCTCTGTGAAAACCGCTTACCGCGTACGAGATTTCTACCGTCGCACCGGCAACCACACCGCCTGAAGGATCTGTGACCACGCCTTCAATGGATCCGGAATTCCCGGTTTGCCCCTTCACCGCCCCAGCTGTCAATAACAGGACAAAACCCAAGACGAAAACCGCGCAGATACTCAATCTCTTCAACATTATTTTTCTCCGTCCCTTTCGAGGGCTACGTGTTTTGTTGTGGATAGAGGCCACCGGGAAAATGGCGGCGGCGCTGGCCTTCAGAAAAGCCGGCGCAAGCAAATACACTTCGAGTCAGGACGAGAATCTAGGTGGTGGGAGGAGCGCGCCCAGCGCGATGAAGGGAAAAGGAATCGGTCGGCGCTGCGTGTTGCGGCAGCGAAAAATACCAAGCAACGATCTGAGACGTGCTGACGAGATCGAGCCGGGCAGCCGCCAGCGCCGGCATGTGCAGCGCCTGGCAGACATGGCAGGCATTGTCGGGGCCCTGGGCGTGCCCATGGGGCAGCGTTGCGCCAAGCGCGAAGTACAGCAAAGCACCACAGGCTACCAGCGCGAAAATACGGCGCGCCGCGACTGCTCCGCAAATAGTCCCCTGCAAGTGCATAAGCGACACTTTAGCTTAGCACTTTAGACGGACCTTTAACCGCTTTGGTTGCAATGAATTGTTTGAATGCTACCTGCGCAGCGCGTTTCTTACTACTTCGGCGGCTGTGCGGTCGGCGGCAAAATCCCGTTCAGCCGCAGATAAATCGCCTGCGTTGCATAATGATCCGTCCAGCTCCCGCCCAGCGCCACCAGCGCGCCTCCTCGCGACATCGGCCGGTTGCCGAACATCACGAATTGCTCGCCTAGCTTCGAATCGTCTACCTTCGCCAACGCCGTCGTGCAAAACGCAAAGGAATCTTTCAGCGCAGCCACTAGCTTGTCCTTCGAATCCGTCTCCGCAATTTTCACGTCTGGCGCCGCCTGCCCGGAAATCTTCGAGCAGAACGTGTTGTTCGATTGCGCGATGTGCATGATCAGGTGCCCAAACGAATTCATCTCCGGCGACGGTTTAAATGCGTACTTCTCCGCGGGCATCGCCTCCGCCGCGGCCACCATGTTCTTTTCATATCGCGCCACTCCCGCCTTCACGAATCCGCTCACGGGATTCGCTACCGGCGACATGTCCGGCGCAGCACCCGCTGCCGGTGCCGACGCCTGCTGCGCAAACGCACCGCTCCCCGCCAAAAACACCGCCGTCCCAGCAACCAACAAACTCACTCGTATTTTCATCGTCATTCCCCCTTCTTCCAAAAGGCACTGCAAAGAATACTCCCCGCCACCTCTCTAGGAAAGATTCTTCACCGTCTTCTCGATCAAATCTGCCGTCCCCGCATAAGGATCGCCGGGGCTATCCCACTCCATCGAAAAATATCCTTTATAGCCGTGCTTTTTCGCAATCCCAAACGTCTTCGCCAAATCCACGTGCGCGATTTTATCGTTCCCATCGCCCACTTCGGTTTCTTTCACGTGAGAAATGCCGTACGCGAGTCCAAACATCCACTCGATTCCCTTGTACGCATACTCGTCGTCGCGCGCTGCCAGCGTATTTCCGAAATCCGGCAGCGCGTGCAGCCACTTGCTGCCCACTTTTTCAATGACCTTCACCAGAAAAAAAGGATCTTCGCTGACCGGATTGTCGTTCTCCAGATTCACCACCACATTCTTCGCTGCGCCATACTCCGCCACGCGCTGCAAACTTTCCGCCGTCCGCTCCACGTCCGGTTTCGCATCCTTCGCTTGCGGAATGTTTGTCCGCACGCTCGGCGAGCCGATCGCCACTGCTGCATCAATCCATCCCTTGCTGAACGCGATAGCGCTCTCCCGCTCCGCGCTGTCCGCGGCATAAGGGCTGTGCTCGCCGTCCACCGCAATGTTCACGATCGCTCCGCCCGCCTTCGCCACCGTCGTGCGCAACTCCTCGAGGTACGCCTTCTCCAGCGAACGAAAATGCGCGCTCCACGGTTCGATTTTCTTGATGTTGAATTTCGCGCTAACGTGCGCCGCGAACTCTTTCAACTCCATCTTTCCGCCGCCAGCCTTGTCCGCGCGCCCCGCGATGAAGTCCCGGAATGGGTACGACGCAATCGCAATTCGTTCGCGCGCCGCCGTCGGAAACTTCAAGCTCGGTCCCGCATCCGCCGCAAGCACCGTCTCCATTCCCGCGGACAGCTCCAGCGACGCTCCTAGGCACACACCTGCGCTCGCCGCACCGGCAGCTTCCGCCAGAAATCGCCTTCGCGTCTTGATCGTCAAACCCGCGCCAGTCTAGCAGACCGCTCTGCCGCCTGCCACAACCTCAACTACATCCGCAGCAATTTGAGTCCTCGTCCTCCCTGACATAGAATCTCCGGTGCCAACATTCGAATCGCGCGATGTCAACTGAACCATGCCCGTTTCTTTGGAAAACTCGAAGCTCATCTACCGCGGGCTGAAAGGCTGCGGTATCCGGCTGCTTTCCGCGCTTCCGGAAACTTGGCTCGTCCACCTCATCCAGATCGCCGAAGACGATCCCGAAATGAGGCTCGTCCGCTTGGCCAAGGAAGAGGAAGGCGTCGGCCTGTCGGCTGGCGCGCACTTTGCCGGCGTCAAGTCCGCCATGCTCATGCAGAATCATGGATTTCTCGCCGCCATCAACGGCATCGTCTCCTTCGCGCATCTCTACAAAATCCCGCTGCTGATGCTCGTCTCCTATCGCGGCTCGTTTGGCGAGCGCGATCCCTGGCAGACGCAGGGCGGCAACGTCACCGAGCCGCTGCTTCGCGCCATGAACATCCCTTATTCTTGCCTGGACGCCTCCGCCTCCGTTGAAAAGCGCATCGCGCAGGCTCATACCCTTGCCGAAAGCAGCCTCCAGCCCGTTGCGTTGCTCCTGACGCGCGATTTGATGTGGGGGGAATGATGTTGCGCATCGATTGCCTTCGCGCCATTTACTCCGATCTTGAAAAATGTCTGGTCGTCACCATCATGGGCGCGCTTCCCGCCGAGCTTCAATCGCTTGGCCATCGCCCCAATTTTTTCTATTTGCAGCACGCCATGGGCCTGGCTTCTTCCACAGGCCTCGGTCTCGCTCTCTGTTTGCCCCATCAGAAAATCGTCGTCCTCGACGGCGACGGCTCGCTCCTCATGAACCTCGGCACGTTAAGCACTCTCGCGCGCTACAAACCGAGAAATTTCGTCCACATCGTTTTTGACAACGAGAGTCTCCTCTCCGTCGGCGGATTCCCCACCGCCACGAGCACTGGCACCGATCTCGAAGGCATCGCTCGCGCCGCCGGCATCCCGCAAACTTGCTCGGTCCGCACCGTCGACGATTTCGCCTCCGCCGCTCGCCGCGCTATCTCTAGTGAAGGGCTGCAGACCATCGTCGCCAAGGTCGAAGCCACTGGGCCAAAAGCCTTCATCACCGATCTGGGCCTGCTCGAAAACCGTTTCCAGTTCCGCCGCCATATCCAATCGCTCGCGGCAAAATCTCGCTGATGCCATCACGTTTTATTTTTTCGCCGTTCTGGGCATACTCTCCGTTGCACGCTTCAGGGGGCTGTCATGTCTGAAACACTTTTGCGATTGGTCGAAGATCTCAACGCCGGCCGCTTGCGCGTCGTGGACCTCACTCTGCCCCTCAGCCACGCCACGCCCTTGATCCCTCTGCCTCCCCAATGGAACAACTCACCGCTCTTCACCCTCCGCGAATTGTCCCGCTATGACGAACGTGGCCCCGCCTGGTATTGGAACGCCTTCGAAACCGGCGAACACACCGGCACGCATTTCGACGCCCCCATCCACTGGGTCAGCGGCAAGGACTTGCCGGACTCCACTGTCGACTGCATCGCGCCGAAAAAATTCATCGGCCCGGCCTGCGTCATCGATGTTACGAAAGGAGTCGAGAACAATCCGGATTTTCTCCTGACCTCCGAGCATATCCGCCAATGGGAATTCGCCCACGGAAAGATCCCGCCCGCCTCGTGGGTGCTCCTTCGCACCGGCTGGTCCAAGCGCACCGATCCCGCGCAATACATCAACCTCCAGCACGACGGCCCGCACACGCCGGGCTGGGCGAAGGAATGTTCGCAATTCCTCGCTGGCGAACGCGACGTTTTGGGTGTGGGAGTCGAAACAGTCGGTACCGACGCAGGTCAAGCCGCCAAGTTTGACCCGCCCTTTTCAAACCATTTCGTCATGCACGGCAGCGGAAAGTTTGGCCTTGCCAGCCTTTGCAATCTCGATCAGTTGCCTCCCACTGGCGCTGTGGTCATCGCTGCACCGCTCAAAATCGTCGGCGGCTCCGGCAGCCCCCTCCGCGTCATCGCCCTCACCCCGTAGTCGGGGCCACTCTTGTAGGGCTGGCCTTCGGAGGCCGGCCGTTCTTCCCGCCCTCGGATTTGTAGGGGCACGATACATCGTCCCCTTCCTATCCCTTCGTACGGTCGGCTCTCCTTCCCGCCGCCTTCACGGTATAGAATGGGCCTGTCGTCCGGGACGCCCACGAGAGAGCCAGACTGGAGAGCATCATGAAAAAAGCGGTTTTTGTCCTTGTATTACTATTCACCGCGTGCCCCGTCTTCGCCCAAACGGCCCCGGAAGGAATCTGGCAGGGCTATGACGGCGAGTGGCGCCACGTGTCCAGCCAATTGCTCGCGCTCGCCGAAGCCACTCCCGAAGAAAAATTCTCCTGGCGTCCCGCGCCGGGCGTGCGCTCCACCAGCGAAGTCTACATGCACATCGCCCTCGCGAATTTTTATCTGCTCAGCGTTACGGGGCCCAAAATGCCCGCCGACGCGAAAGAGGGGATGGAAAAGTCGGTCACCGCAAAAGCCGACGTCATCAACTGGCTCAAGCGCTCCCTGGACGCCGTGAAGCAGGCCCATTTAGCAGTCACGCCGAAAGATCTCGAGCGCAAGGTTCACATCGTCGATCGCGATGCCACTGTGGACGGCATGTACTTGCGCATCATCGTTCATGCCAATGAGCACATGGGCCAGCTTGTCGCCTACGCCCGCATGTCCGGCGTCGTCCCGCCCTGGTCCAAAAAGGACTAAGCTCTCTTTAATTGGAACGCCGTCATCCTTGGCGGGTTTTCCTCTTGCTTTTGTAGGGGCACGATATATCGTGCCCTTCTCTCCCACGTAGCGCCGGGCTTTCGCGGTTTTTGCGTCCCGACGATGTGTGTCGGGAAGCCCGGCATCTCATTGTTGTAGTGGCCGGTCTTCCGCGCCTTCCGCGTCCCGGTTCCTGCCGGGAAGACCGGTTCTTTTGACTCACGTTCCTCGAAACTCATGGACCGGGCAAGCCCTCTTCGCCCTCTTCCGCTTCCTGTCACCGCCGCCCTCTCACCTCTTCACAAATAAAACGCAATAATCACCCTCTGGCCAGTCCTTCACAATCTTCTCCACCTGCAATCCCGCTGCGCTCAGCTCCTCGACCACAATCTTTTGCGGAATGCCGTGCCCGCCCCGGTTGCTTGGAACTCCTTCCACCGGCTCCAGCCCTGCGCGCGCCGGAAAATCAATAATCGCCAGCCGCCCTCCCGGCTTCAGCGACCGCACCAGGTTGGCGTCAAACTCCGCCGGCTTGGTCAGGTGATGGTACACGCGCCGCAGGAAGATCGCGTCGCAGCACGCCGTCGGCAGATTCGTGTCCGCCTCTTTGCTCTCCACCACCACCACGTTCCCGACCTTCCGTCTCGCGGTTTCGCTCTTCAGCTCCGCCAGCTTCTTGGTATCAATCTCCGTCGCATACACTTTTCCCGCCGCCCCCACACGTTCCACCGCCGCAAACGTGAACCTCCCGTCCCCCGCCCCAATATCCGCCGCCACTGTCCCCGCTTTCCATCCCATCAACTCCGCCAGCCGCTTGACCTCTTCCGCCGCGTCCCCGCGCACCTGCCCTGCAAACACCAACGCCACCGTGCACGCCAGCCCTATCAGCAACAGTCTTCTTTTTCTCATCGCGGCTCCGGCCCCCTCTCCAACAACATACTGCCCCTCACACCGCAAAGATTCCTATTCACGCATTGGACTCAATGCATCAGAAGCTCTTTTAGCGATTGCTTTTTTCTATGTCTCCATCCCAACCACCTCCACCACAGAGCGTTTCGCACCGCCTTCCTTGGAATTCTAGATTGATCCGTTTTCGCGCTCATCTTCAAACCCACGTGTCCACAATCCCCGATGTCCATCCTCAAGTCTTTCAGGGGACCACGCACAACTCCCGCGCCATCCCCCCTGTCATATGTTTGACGCACTTTCGCAAGATTCTCATCGGCCAACGGCACGCGCACATACACAGGCTATCTCCCCTGCATACCCAGTCTTCTCGAGGAGTGCCCGAAATCCTTTCACGGCGTCTTCGAAATTCGCCTCTACTTCAGACAATCCGAGCTCCTAATCGACGATTTAGTTTGATCTCAACTCCCTACCAGTTGGCGTCGGCGACCCTCGACTCTAAGCATACGCCTTCAAACAACGCGTTCCACGTCTCCGATGCCCCTGTCATGTCTGGGGCAGGGTCTTCAGGAAAGTCGAGGCTCGTGCCAGGAGTTTTCCACAGTTCATTCGAATGGTAATCCAAGACGTACTTAACAACTGCATTATATCTGTGCTAGCATAGTTTTTGACAGTCAGTCGCCAACTCGCGCGATTCACCCCGTCCCATTCCCCGAACCCTCTGCGTTCCCTGTGTCTCTGCGTTGAATTATCCCTTCCTGCCCTCAAGATCTGGCCGAGCGCTTCATTCGTCCCTCGCAACTCCTTTGCTTTCACATCGTTTGCAGACCCCCACCCACTAACCTGTCGAATCCTATCGTTACAAAAACCATAGCCGGGAGGGGTGACCTACGCCCTGCAAGAAATATGGGCCGAGGCCGCATTTTGCACAAGTTTTGTGCAAGGTAAGTCCCTTTAATCAGCACATACAGGGCCCTCGTATATGTTGTAAAGAAAGGACTTGCGCAATGCCTAAGTCCCTTAGATGCAACTTACAAAAAACGGGGGGACGGGGCCGTCATTGATAACTAGAACGCTCAACATGGATTTGTGGGACAGACATTCCTGTCTGTCCTCTTCCGCGGGTCACGGGACACCGGAAACGTGACCACTCCCCGTATAATGTGCGCTCCACTTCAGGAGAGCACACGATGCGCTATCGCAAGTTCGGCCGCACCGGATGGAACGTTAGTGAAATTGGTTACGGCATGTGGGGCCTCGCCGGCTGGACCGGCTCCGACGACGCCGAATCGCTCGATGCCCTGCAGCGCGCCGTGGATCTCGGCTGCAATTTTTTTGATACCGCGTGGGCTTACGGTGCCGGCCACAGCGAACAAATTCTCGGAAAAGTTCTCCGCGCCAACTCCGGAAAAAAACTTTACGTGGCCACAAAAATTCCGCCCAAAAATCAGAAGTGGCCAAGCCGCCGCGATTTCACCCTCGACGATTGCTTTCCGCCGGACCACATCGAAGAGTACGTCAACAAAAGTCTCGCCAATCTCGGCGTCGAAAAACTCGACCTCATTCAGTTTCACACTTGGGAAGACCGTTGGCTCACCGACGAACGCCTCCCGCGCGCGGTGGAAAAGTTGCGCTCGACCGGCAAAGCGGAAGCCGTCGGCGTCAGCGTCAATCGCTGGGAGCCGGGCAACGGCATTCGCGCCGTGCTCGAAGGCGTGGCCGACGCCGTCCAGGTCATCTACAACATTTTTGACCAGAATCCCGAAGACGCGCTCTTCCCCATCTGTCGCATGAAAAATGTCGCCGTAATCGCTCGCGTGCCGTTTGATGAAGGCACACTCACCGGCACTCTGACCATGGATAGTACTTGGCCAAAAGGCGATTGGCGCAACACGTATTTTGTCCGAGAAAACCTGAAGAACAGCGTGGCCCGCGCCGAAGCGCTCCGGCCACTCGTTCCTGCGGACAACTCCATGGCGCAGATGGCACTGCGTTTCATTCTTAACAATCCTGACGTCAGCACCATCATTCCCGGCATGCGCAAGCGCCGCAACGTGGAAGCCAACGTTGCCGCCAGCGAGCAGGGCCCGCTCCCCGCTGCCCTCCAAGAACAACTACGCGCCCACCGCTGGGATCGCAATCCCACAAGCTGGAGCCAATGAAAAGTTTTATGTTTGGAAAAAAACAAATTACGCGGTTTGCTTCAGCGCGCGTTCGACGAGCGTCAGGCAACGCTCGGCTTGTTCGCGCATCAACTGCTCATGATCGCCGCGATCGCGCTGCAAGCTGTGGAGCTCGTCCGCAATCGCCAGCGCCGCCAGCACCGCGACTTTTTGCGTGTCCACGGTCTTCGTCACATCGGCGATATCGTGCATTTTTTCGTCCACATATTTCGCGAGCTTCTGCACGTACTTCACATCCAGTTCTCCCTGGATGGAATACACTTGCCCGAAAATCTGGACTTTCACCGGCGCGCTCATGTTTCAGGATTGTAGCGCAGGACGAAGCTTTGCGGAATATTTCTTCAACTGGCGCGACGTTGCGCGCCAAGATTTTTTTCAAGGGCGTAAATGATTTTGCCGCTGTAATCGCCGATCTGCGCTTCAGTCAGCGTCGCTTCGCGGCTCTGGAACGTCACGCGCACCAGCAGTGAATATTTTCCAGCAGGAACACTCTTCCCGCGGAAAAGATCCGTCGCTTCGACCGCGGAAATTTCCTGGATGCCCAGCGACTGAATCGTTTTCGTCACGTCGGAAAACTTCGTGCCATCGGCGAGCAGCAAAGAGAAATCGCGCTCGACGCTCGGGAATTTCGGCAACGGCTCATACCGCCGCGCCTCTTTCGCCGTGCGCATCGCGGCATAAACGGGATCGAGTTCCAGCTCCGCGAGGAAAACGTTTTGCCGCAATTTCAGTTTTTCCGCGACGCGCCTCGCAAGCTGGCCCGCGTAACCGACTGGAAAGTTAAGGTTCTCGAGAACCGCGATAGTTGCAGCGCGCGCCGGATTCAGCCAACTCAGTCCGTCCTGTTGCCAATGAAAGCCGCCAACGAGTTCACCGAGGGAATCGAGATCGCCCTTGAGGTCGGCGAAAGAAAAATCGCACGCCGCATCGTAGAGACCTTTTTCGCGCGCTTCACCGGTCGCGCCAATCGTGAGCACGCGCGTCTCAATGGATTCGCTCCCGTTCAAGCGATAGTGGCGGCCGATTTCGAACAGGCGCACATTGCGCTGGCCATGATTGAGATTCCATTCGAGCGCTCCGGCTATGGTTACGATTCCGGTGGAACGCAGCACGTTCGCTTCCTCCGAGAGCGGATTCGAAAGACGAGCCGGTGAAACGCCGTTGGGACGAAACAGCGCGTCGCGCTCTTCGGCAACGTGCGGAATCGTCAGGATTTCGCGATAGCCAAGACCGATGAGCCGTTCGCGCAAACGGGTTTCTGCTTCGTAGTGCGGCAGGCGCGCTGCGCCTTGGCGAGCTGCAGGCAGACGCGGCGGAAATTTATCGAGTCCGTAAATGCGGGCAATCTCTTCAATCAAATCGATTTCGCGCTCGACTTCGGCACGCCAGGAAGGCTGCGTACATTCCCATGCGGCGAGCAGTGAGCCTTCCGCGCCGCGGTTCTGGTCGATTCGAACCGGCGCGAAGCCGAGCGCGCTGAGGCTGGCTTCGACTTGCTTGTCGGGAACGTCCGCGCCCATCACGCGAAGAATTTCCGCGCGGGTCACGCGGATTTTTTTCGGGGCGCGCTTGCCGGGGTAAATATCAACAACGCCGGCGAGCAATTCGCCACCGGCAAGCTGCAAAATTAATTCCGCAGCGCGACGCGAGGCCAATTCGGCCATTTCCGGGTCGGCGCCGCGGCCAAAACGAGTGGACGCTTCGGTGTGCAATTTCAGAAAACGCGCGGCGCGGCGAATGGCAACCGGTTCGAACCAGGCGCACTCGATCAAAACATTTTTCGTCGAAAAGGAAATCTCCGTTTCGGCTCCACCCATGATTCCGCCGATGCCGATGGGGCGCGAGCCATCGCCATCGCTGATCATGCAAATGTTGGAATCAAACGTTCTCTCGATTCCGTCGAGGGTTCTCATCTTTTCCGGAGCCGCCTTACCGGCGGCGTCGGCGGGCTTAGCGCGGCGGACGATGATTTTGTGATCGCGGACTTTGTCGTAATCGAACGTGTGGAGCGGGTGGCCGAGTTCGAGCATCACGTAGTTCGAAATATCGACGACATTGCTGATGCTCGCGACACCAGAGGCTTCGAGGCGGTCTTTCAGCCATTTTGGCGAAGGCTGGATTTTCACATTGCGAATGACGCGCGCGGTGAAGCGGCCGCAGAGTTCGGACGATTGGATTTCGACTTTTACGGCGTCGCTAGCTTTGGCGGAGCTTTCCGCCGGTTTTGGCGCAACGTGTCTCAGCGGAAGTTTGTAAATGGCGCCGACTTCGCGGGCGACGCCGTAGTGGCCGAGGCAATCGGGGCGGTTGGAACTGACTTCGGCGTCGATCACCGCGCCATGAGGACCGTTTTCGACGCCGGCGATATTTGTGCCGGAGAGTGCGAGGCGCGAGGCGAGATCCTGCGGCGTGGCGGTCAGGTCGACGAAGTCTTTCAGCCAGTTGTAAACAACCTTCATGCCGCAGTCCCCGTCCGCAGTTGTCCAAAATAAAGCCGCGTGAAATATTCCATGCGCACATAGCCATCGCGTTGATGAGCGCGAAAAATGTGGTCCAGCTCCACCATCATGGGAGCGTAATTCGCGTGGCCTTCGGTGGGCGCAAAGGAACTGCTCCGCAAGCGCCCGCGCAGACCATCCCAATCCAAAACCTGTTCGTTCGGCAAGTCGCGAGACTGGAAATGGTCGCCGCCGGAAAAACTGCGGATATGATGCACCTCCGGGTAAGCATCTTTCACGCGCTTGTAGTCGATGCCGAAGCGTTCGAGCAACTCCTCGTATTCCCGAGTGAGGCGCTTCTCTTCCATGCGCCGGTCATTCCAGGCGATGACGACCCAGCCGGCAGGCTTCAGGATGCGGAGAAATTCGCTTCGCGCGCCGTTTGGTTCGAACCAGTGGAAGGCCTGGCCGGCGGTGACAAAGTCGATGCTGGAATCGACGAGCGTGGTGGATTCGGCCGAGCCCTCCATGCTGGAGAAGCCGTCGTAGGAGGAGAGATATTCCTCGCCGGCCCGGCGCATTTCGGCATTTGGCTCGACACCGTAAACGCGATTGCCATTCCTCAGGAATAGCTCACTAAGCAGCCCCGTCCCGGAGCCGATGTCCGCGATGACGTGGCCAGGGCGCAAGCCGCATTCCGTGCGTAGAAGATCTAGCACGGCTGGGGGATAGCCGGGGCGGTAGCGGGCGTAGTCCGCTACGCGATTGGAGAAGCGCTGTTTGGCGTCGGCGAAAGTCATGCCGGAAGTTGACAGTCGACAGTCAACAGTCGAAAGCCTCCGTTTAACGAAAGTTGGTTCATGGGAACTGCCGCAAGAAGCGGACATCGTTCTGGAAAAAGACCTGGATATCGTCGATGCCGTATTTGAGCATGGCCAGGCGGTCGATGCCGATACCGAAGGCGAATCCGCTGACTCTTTTGGCGTCATAGTTCACGAAACCGTAGACGGCAGGATCGACCATGCCGGCGCCGAAGAGTTCGATCCAGGCTGCGCCCTTGCACTTCGAACACGTTCCGCCACCGGCGGCCGTGCCCGTTCCGCCGCAGAAGGGACAGGAGACGTCAAATTCGACGCTCGGCTCCGTGAAGGGGAAATAGCTGGGACGGAAACGCGTCTTGACGCTAGGGCCGAAGAATTCTTTTACGAAATACTCGATGGTGCCGGTGAAATCACAAAAGGTGATGTCCGAGTCGACCGCCAGGCCTTCAATCTGGTGGAAGGCGAAAGAATGCGTGGCGTCCGGATTATCGCGACGATAGACCTTGCCGGGAACGATCACACGCACGGGCGGCTTCTGCTTCTCCATGGTGCGAATCTGCATGGGCGAAGTGTGGGTGCGAAGAAGGAGCGGCGTCTTCGCGCCTGTGGGCAATTCCAGATAGAAAGTGTCCATGTCATCGCGGACAGGATGAAACTCCGGGATGTTGAGCGCCTCGAAATTGTAATAAGGCGTTTCGATTTCAGGGCCTTCGACAACGGAGAAGCCGATCGAGAAGAAGATATCTTCGATTTCCTGGAAGACCTGGCGGATCAGGTGGTGGGAGCCGGTAGGGCGAATGAAGCCGGGGAGGGAGAGGTCAACGCGCTCGCGAGCGAGGGCGGATTCTTCCGCCCCAGATTCGATGGCCGCGCGGCGGGCTTCGATTTGTGATTCCACGTGGGCGCGAAGTTCGTTGAGAGAAGCTCCAACAGCGCGCTTCAATTGCGGAGTTGCGGGCTTCAGCCAATTGTCAGTGATTTGCGTGAGTACGCCGGATTTGCGGCCGAGCCAACGGTCGCGGAAACTTTTCCATTCAGATTCGTCGTGAACAGTTTGAAAATGTTCCTGAAAATGTACTCGAATCTTAGCGAAGCGCAACGCGACCTGCTCAGGCTGCGTGACGCCGAGGTCGGCGAGAGTTTTGTCGAGACCGATGTCAGAAGTTGGCATGATTCGCGAAGTAGATTACACCGAGGGGCACGATATATCGTGCCCCTACAAACAGCGAGCGTTGAGCGGTTACGCGTGCTTTGCCTTGGCTGGCGGCGGAGCGGCGGCTTTGGCTTTGGCTACGAGTTGCGCGAAAGCCGCAGCGTCCTTCACTGCGATATCCGCGAGGACTTTGCGGTCCAGCGCAACGCCGGCAACTTTTAGTCCGTGAATCAACTGGCCGTAGGTGAGGCCATTGTTCCGGGCGGCGGCACCCACGCGCTGAATCCAGAGCTTGCGATACTCGCGCTTCTTCACGCGGCGGTCGCGTTTGGCGTAGCGATCGGCGCGATTGGCGGCTTCCTGCGCGGATTGGAAGAGCTTGCTCTTGGTGAGGAAAAAGCCTTTTGTCCTCCGGAGGTACTTCTTGCGCCGTGCCCGGCGCTTGGTGCCGCGTTTTACGCGTGCCATGGGTTTCTCCTTTTTTTATAGGAAACAAAACGGGTTGCGGGAACGCGAATAACACGCCTACCGCAACGGGTTTGTTTCCGGTGTGATGCGTTTGTAGCGTTGCCTTGCGGCGAACGCCTTCGGCTGAGGCCGAAAGATGGCGGCATAAACCCGCCTCTACATGGACCCGACTCCGTCGGGGCGAATCGGCCGGCAGGCACCCGTGAAGCGCTGCCTGGCACGATTTGCGGGACTTGCGTCCTGCGTTTCAAACGGAAGGGCACGAACTATCGCGCCCCTACGCAGAAAAATGGATGGCGTGCCATTCCACGGCACGCACATGAAAATCGTTACGGCCCTAGCCGTAGGGAAGCATCTGCTTGACGCTGGCGACGTCCGCCTTGTTCACCAGCGTCAGCTTCTTCAGCTTGCGCATGCGGCCTGGCGCTTTCGTACCCATCAAGTGGCGCTTACCAGAGTGCATGCGTTTAATTTTGCCATTCGCGGTGATCTTGAAGCGCTTCCTGGCGCCGCGGTGGGTTTTCAACTTCAATTTTGGCTTCGATGCGTTCCTTGGCATTGCTAGAAATCCTCTCAATAAATTATTGGGCGCCTGCTTCGGCGGGCGGGGCAAGCCCGCCCCTACAAAACCTTTCGCGCTGTCGATGTCGCTGCTTATTGCGACTGCTGGGCGCTGGACGATTGGTGGCCCGCGGGCTTCGCAACGCTTACGCCTTTTTTTGGCGCCAGCAACGCCACCAGGACGTTGCCTTCCATGCGCGGCATGGTTTCGATCTGGCCCTGGTCGCCAATTTCCATGAGCAAGCGGTTCATCTTGGCGCGCCCGACTTCCTGATGGGCCATTTCGCGCCCGCGATGGAAAATCATTGCGCGCACTTTGTGGCCTTCGCCGAGGAACCGCAGGATCTGGTTCTTGCGAACCTGATAATCGTGTTCCGCGGTGGCGGGCCGAAACTTGACTTCCTTCAACTGCGAGCCGCGGCTGCTTTTGCGCTGCTCATGAGCTTTTTTGTTGGCCTGGTAAAGATATTTGCCGTAGTCGGTGATCTTGCAAACGGGCGGATCAGCCGTGGGCGAGATTTCCACCAGGTCGAGCCCTCTTTCCCTGGCCAGCTTCATGGCCTCAAACGGCTGCATGACGCCCAGCTGACCACCCTCTTCATCAATCACCCGGATTTCGCGAGCCCTGATTCGTTCGTTGACGCGAATGCGGTCGCTTTGCCGGAAGCTGCGTTCTGCGATAAGTCCCCCTCAAGCACTTCGTTGTTTGCGGCCGCGATGCGGCCTGCAGGTACCAACTCCCCCGGATCATCCAGGGGCGGCCCGAATTCCTAACCCGACCCACACAGCGCAAAAACGCCTGGGGACGGGCTTCAAAGTATAGCACGCGCCAGCGGCTGCGCGGCAAGAGGCAAAAGACTGCAAAAGACTAACGCGGCACCAGGCCGGTCCCGGGCATCAGGTGGAGAAGAGCTCCAAGAGCCGCCAGAACTGTGACGAAATAGGCGGCAATTGCCGGACTAGGTTGCGGCGGCAAGTCCTTCGTAAAGAGACGATAGGTGACACCCGCGGCGACGAGGAAAAACATACCTTCGCCGACAAAAAGCCAGAGGAGAAGGCAAACCGCCAGCAAGGCAAACCGCTCGGCTTTACTGAGTGCCGTTGCTGCCTGGCCGCCATCGAGGACCCAAACGGGGATGAGGTTCAGGATATTCAGACCCGCGGTTGAGCGTGCTAGGGCGGCCCAAAGACCGTTTGCCGTGCGATACCAAAGCGCGGCGCAAACGGCGGCGCCAAGAAATCCGGCGAGCGGACCCGCAAGGCTGACGGCCGCGCGCGTCTGACGGGTTACCCCGATAGCCCGCCAGCGGACATAAGCACCTAACCCGGGGAGAAATACGGGCATATCAGCGGGCAAGCCGCGTCTGCGGATATCAATATAGTGGCCCATTTCGTGAACGAGGATGAGCACAACGAAACCGACTCCGAAGGCTGGGCCGAAAAGAGTCCAGTAGACGCCCATGAACGCGAACAGGCTGAAGAGGAACTTCAGTTTGAAAATGGCGAGAAGAAGAGTCTTGCTTTTCGCGAGGAGAATGGCGATGGGAGCGAGAGGACCGAGTTTACGGGTCCAGGCATGTTTCTCTTCGGGAGGAGGAGCAACCTTGGCGGCGAGTTCCAGCTTGTAAACCTGGCCACGAATCCATTCGGCCTGCGTGGAGTTTGCAGGGAGAAGCGGAAGGGCCTTGAGCCATTCTTCGCGCGCGGGGAGAAGCTGGTCTTGCGCCTCAAGAGATTTCGCGCGTGCCGAGATGCGCACCAGTTCCTCGCTGTGGACAAGCGAGTGACATTGATCGCAGGCCAGCGCCCCGAGCGGCAGGGAGGCCCCGCAGTTGTGACAATTGCGGATTGGTTCGGCGTGGACGGTGGACACGATGGGCCAGACAAAACGGGTTAGGTTGCAGGTGGCGTGGCAGTGCTGGCCGTGAACGGCCCGAGGATATCAATCTTGGGTCCAGCCGCGAGGCGCCATGCAATGTTCATTCCCACGAAAAGAATGACGAGGCCAAGGGCGCCGTTAACGGGATTTTGCAGTTCGAGAAAAGGAGAAGCGAGACCGAGAAGAGCGAGGAGGCCGAGGGCTTTGAAAAGATTTGTTCCGGGCTTGGCTGCCGGGGCAGGCTTGGAGGAAGAGTCGGCGGCGGATGGTGACGAGTCCTGGCCGGGAGTCGCCGGATCAGGAGCGGCGGAAGGGGCAGTCTGAGTTTGCGCCGGTTTGCGTACTTGTTCGCTAATTGCATGAGAAAGAAATACTGGAATGGCGGCCATGGAGACAGCCGCATAAGTGAGAGTTGCGGCAGCCACCTGGTAGCGCCGGCCACCGATACCGCGCGAACCCATCTTGATGGCTTTAGCAATGATCCAGCCGACGGCAAGCGAAACGTACCCGATTTCAATGCCGGTGATGATGCTAAAACCGGAATAAAGAATCAGGCCGAGGATTGCCCCGCCCAATCCAAAGGCGAGGCCGCGAACAAAGACAGCGTGAGTGTCCCAGGGAATTTGGTTCTTGAGCTGATCAACGCAGCGCTGGCAAGCCAGTGCGCCATTGACGCGAAAATACTGGCCAGATATGCCCTGGTTGCAAGACTTGCACACGTCCGTGCCGGATTTTGGCGCGTATTCCGCCGTGCCAAATTGCGGAGCAGGATTGCCGAAATCGGAGTCCGCCATACGCGGGAGGCTACCACAAAGGCTACGGAGCCAAAAGTAAAAATCTTGCGGGATACGGCCGTCTCTCAATTCTGCGATAAGTTCGTGCGGGACAAAAGGCTCAAGTGCTGAGCTTGGCGTCGCCCTTGGGCCCGCTGATGAGCGCGTGAAGGCGGGCTTTGTCGCTGCGTTGGACGGGCAGGTCTAGGCCGATGCGTTTGAGAATGGAGGAAAGTTCGTCCGGATCAGCGCTGAGGATTTCAAAATACTCCAGCGTGCAGCGCGCGGGAGCGTCTTTGGAGGGATGGACCGAGTCGGCGCTCCATTCGATAAAGAAAGGAATAAGACCGTTGCGGTCGTCGGCGAGATTGATGGTTTTCCAGGTGAGGACGCTGCCATCGGGACGTTTTCTGGAGCCGTCGTCTGGGCCGGTGAAGGCGACCTGGTTTTCGCGGAGCTGCTTGGCGACGGCAGTGATGTCCGGAGGATGGACGGCCCAGCCGATGAGGCGCGGGTCGGTCATCTGGAGGATTTGCGGGAAGTGAACGATCTTTTGCTGCGCAGGATCGGGAGCAATGATTTCCAGATAGCGGCGTTCGCCAAGCGAGAGGAGCGCATTGCGCGTGCCGCGGCCGGGATGAACTCCGCCAATGGCCGGGCGGACACCAGTGGCCTCTTCCACCGCTTCGATGCCGCGATCGAGATCATTGCAGCCGAGAATGATGTGATCGAGCAAAACGGGCACGTCATCGTCGTCCGCGTCATCCAAGTTTGAGGCCAGGGCCACGGCTGGCACGGCTAGCGCGCTACCAGTGAGCGCAAGGAAACTCCGGCGAGAGAAAATTGGCGACATTCCTATTCTCCAATCAAGCGTGCGCGATTCCCGGCAAGAGCGAAATCTCCGATGTGCGCTGGCCGCGCTTGCTCAAATAATGATGCCAGAACAAGCGAGCGGCGACGGCGCGCCAGGGGCGCCAAGGCGCGGACATTTTCTCGAGGCGTTCGGGCGAAGGACGCTGGCGAAGGTGTTTTACCTCTTGAACTGCCGTGGCCAAAGCCAGATCGCCGGTCGGCCAGATGTCCGGGCGGCGAAGCGCGCTCAATAGATAGATGTCGGCGGTCCACTTACCGATGCCTTTGAAGGCTACGAGCATTTTGCGGGCGGCATCATCGTGAAGATCGTGGAGATAGCGAAGATCGAAGTGGCGGCGAGAGAGCGATTCGGCCAGAAGGCGGGTGTAGAGAGTTTTCTGGCGGCTGAAGCCGATGCGCAGCAGCTCGGTGTCGGTGAGCTTCAGGAAACGGTTGGGGGTGAGCGGGCGGACGGCGTCCTTGAGTCGATCGAACGCAGCTTTCGCGGAGGCCAAGGAAACCTGCTGCTCAAGGATGATGTAGACCAGAGTGGGAAAACCCGGCTTGCGGACCCACAGCGGGGGTAGGCCATACTTTTCTACGACTTCAGCTAGATGGGCGTCGCGATCGACCAGAAGACGCACACCTTGAGCGAAAACGTTTTCGCTCAGGATGGTTTGCGGGACTTGCACGGTGTGATGAAAGATATTTCGTGACGACGGCTCAGCTCGTCGCGCGGGAATCGACTTCGCGCTGGAGGGCTTCAACGAGTTCGGCGAGAGGCTTGGGGCCGAGGTCACCTTTGCTGCGATGGCGGACGGAGACGCTGCCGGCTTCGGCTTCCTTGGGGCCAACCACGAGCATGTAGGGAATTTTCTGGAGCTGGGCGTCGCGGATTTTTGCCGGCAGCTTTTCGTTGCGGTCGTCGAGATGAACGCGAAGATTGTGGCGCTTTAGCGCTTCGGTGACGTGTTTGGCGTAATCGGCCACTTTTTCGCTGACTGGGCAAACTTCCACCTGCACAGGCGCGAGCCACAACGGGAAGGCGCCCCCGTAGTGCTCGATCAAGATGCCGAAGAAGCGCTCGACGGAGCCGAGCAGCGCGCGATGGACCATGAGCGGCTGATGCTTAGACCCATCTTCGCCGACGTATTGCAGGCTGAAGCGCGCGGGCAAATTGAAATCGAACTGCACGGTGGTGAGCTGCCAGGAACGGCCAATGGCGTCGATGAGCTTGATGTCGATTTTCGGGCCATAGAAGGCGGCTTCGCCCTCCATCTTTTTGAACGGGATGTTCATGCGCTTCATGGTGTCGGCGAGAGCGGCGGTGGCGCGATGCCAGTCTTCGGGCTTGCCGGCGTAATTTTCGGGATGCGCGGGATCCCAGTCAGAGAGCTCGACTTCGAATTTGTCGAAGCCGAAATTTTTCATCACCGCGAAGGCGAAATCGACGCAGGCTGCGACTTCGGATTCGATTTGCGAAGGCATGCAGAAAATGTGGGCATCGTCCTGGGTGAAGCCGCGGACGCGCAGCAGGCCGTGGAGCACGCCGCTGCGCTCGTAGCGATAGACGGTGCCGAGCTCCGCGAGACGGACGGGAAGGTCGCGGTAGCTGCGGAGCTTTGACTTGTAAATCAAAATGTGGCCGGGGCAATTCATGGGCTTGAGCTGGTAATCGGACTTCTCGACTTCGACTGCGCCGAACATATTGTCGCGGTAAAAATTGGTGTGGCCGCTGGTTTTCCAGAGGTCCAGACGCATGATGTGCGGCGTGTAAACAAGGTCGTAGCCGCGCTTCAGCAATTCTTCGCGCAGCCAGTCTTCGACAATCTTTCGAATCAAGCCGCCCTTGGGATGCCAGAAAATCAGGCCGGGACCGGCTTCTTCCTGAATGCTGAAGAGGTCGAGCTCGACGCCGAGCTTGCGGTGGTCGCGGCGCTTGGCTTCCTCGACGCGGTGCAGATGCTCGTCCAGCTCTTTTTGGGTGAAGAACGCCACCGCGTAAATGCGCTGAAGCTGCGGATTGCCTTCCTGGCCCTTCCAATAGGCGCCGGCGACGTTCATCAACTTGAACGCCTGGATTCGCTTAGTGGAAGGAATGTGCGGGCCGCGACAGAAGTCCATAAATTTTCCGGTGGTGTAGAAGGAAACCAGCGGTTCGGTCGCTTTTTCTTCCACCAGCTCGCATTTGAAAATCTGGTTACTCCTTTTGTAAAGGTCCAGAGCCTCGGGCTTTGGGATGAGCTTGCGTTCGTTCGGCAAGTCCTGCGCGGCAAGCTCGTGCATCTTTTTTTCGATTTTGGCGAGGTCCGCCGGAGTGAACGGTTCCTCGCGCAGAAATTCGTAGAAAAAGCCAGTATCGATCGGCGGGCCGATGCCGAGCTTCACGTTCGGGTACAACTCCATCACTGCCGCCGCGAGCAGATGCGCGGCGGAATGGCGAAAAACAAATAACGAGTCGGGATCTTTCTCGGTGAGAATCTGCAGCTTGACGTCATGGTCAAGCGGGCGCCGTAGATCGACTAACTCGCCTTCGCCGTTTTTTTCCTGTGCCTCCTTACCGGACGCTGGCGCAGCCACGCGCGCTACTAGCGCTGCATCCGCCAGCCGCGGAGAGATGCTTCGCGCTACGTCGGCGGGTGTCGTGCCTTTGGGCACGTCTTTGACGCTGCCATCCGGCAATGTGATGTGAATCTGTTCCATGTGCGTCCCCACCGGGGCGGAGAAACAACAAGCTTATCGGCGGCTTCCCCTTGGGTCAAGGCGATGTGGGCGGCGTGTGGGCGGCGGGGCGGCGGGACTATTGACTGCCGGCATCCTGTTTGCCGCTGAGGACGTGTTAGCATGGCCCGCTGACTGCCACCATGATCGGACAAACGCTGGATCATTACCGAATCGTCGCCCAGCTTGGCGAAGGCGGCATGGGCGTCGTCTATCGCGCGCGGGATGAAGTGTTGAACCGCGACGTGGCGCTGAAGCTGCTGGCCCACGGAGCCATCGACAAGGTCGGAAGCGGCCATTTGCTTCGCGAAGCGCAGACCGCCTCGTCCCTGAGCCATCCGAATATTTGCACGATTCACCAGGTGGGACAGGCCGGCGAAGACTTCTACGTGGTGATGGAACTGATCGAGGGGCGATCGCTCAGCGACTTGTTCAGCGCAACCGGCCTTTCGATGGAAACAGTGACGCGCTACGGCGCGCAAATCGCCGACGCGCTGGCGCATGCACATGACCGCGGAATCGTGCATCGCGACTTGAAGGGATCGAACGTGATGGTGACGGGCGACGGGCGCGTGAAAGTGCTGGATTTCGGGCTGGCCACGCGCATGGAACGCGAGGAAATCAGCGAGCTCACTCTTTCCTACGACACGCTGGAAAGCAAGCTGGTGGGAACGCTGCCGTATATGTCCCCGGAAGTTTTGCGCGGGCACAAGGCGGATCACCTGAGCGATTTGTGGGCGCTGGGCGTGCTGCTCTATGAAGCGGCGGCGGGAAGGCTGCCGTTTCGCGGAAACACGGGCTTCGAGGTGACTTCGGCAATCCTGCGCGAACCGCCTCCTCCGCTGCCGCCAACCGTTCCGTACGGGCTAGCCGCAGTCATCCAGCGCTGTTTGATGAAGGAGCCAGCGGAGCGTTACCAACGGGCCAGCGAAGTGCGCGCGGCGCTCGAGGCGCTGCAAGGCGCGGTGTTGCAGAGCCGGCATCCTTCGGAAGAAACGCGAGGCCCGCGAACGTTAGTTCTGCGGGGGATGGAACACCTCAGGGTGAAAAACGGCGACGCGCTGCTGCTGGTGGGCACGAACAAGGGAGCGTTTCTGCTGCGGTCGTCGCGGGACCGCGCGCGGTGGGACGTCGCGGGGCCGTATTTTCACGGCCAGGGCGTGTACGCGATGGGCTATGACGGGCGAAACGGCCGGCACCGCCTGTGGGTTTCGACGAACAGCTTGATGTGGGGAACGTTTTTGCGGTCCAGCGATGACTTCGGCAGAATTTGGACCAATCCACTGGAAGCGAGCATCCGGTTTCCCATCGAGTCCGGCGCCGCTCTGAAAAATATTTGGCAGTTTTGCCTGGGCCGCGCCGATGAACCGGACACGCTTTATTGCGGCGTGGAGCCGGCGGCGCTGTTCGAATCGCGCGATGCGGGCGAATCGTGGTCGCTGGTGCGAGCGCTGTACGATCATCCGCACCGGCCGCGCTGGATGCCAAGCAACGGCGGGCTGTTTCTGCACACCATCGTTCCTGATCCGGAAAATAAAGCGCGGATGTACGTGGGAGTGTCTGCGGGCGGAGTCTACCGTACCGAAGATGGCGGGAACACCTGGCAGGCGCGGAACAATGGGATACGCGTGGTTTTCATGCCAGAGAAATATCCGGAGTTCGGACAATGCGTGCACAAAATTGTGCTGCACGAATCCCGGCCGGAGCGATTGTTCCTGCAAAACCACTGGGGACTGTATCGCTCGGACAACCGCGGCGATTCATGGCAGGACATCGCGCGCGGAGTGCCTTCGGACTTCGGTTTCGCAATGCTGATGCATCCCCACGACGCGGACTGCGTGTACATCGTGCCGGTGGAATCGGACGAGTTTCGCTGCACGCCGGAAGGGCGTTTGCGTGTTTATCGCACGCGGAATGCCGGTGGTTCTTGGGAGTCTTTGGAACGCGGGTTGCCGCAGCAGGGGGCGTACGAAACCGTTTTGCGGGATGCCTTCGCGACGGATTCGCTGGATCCAGCAGGAATTTATTTTGGAACCCGTAGCGGAAAGCTGTACGCCTCGAAAGACGAAGGAAAGGGCTGGAAGAAAATCCTGGAAGGACTGCCGCAGATCGTGTGCGTCAAGGCTGCGGTCATCCTGATGGATGGCGTACCGGCAGCGAGGCCGCGCCTCAAGGCGAAACCCGCGGCAAAACGGAAAACTGCGCGCACGAAAAGCGTCAAGCGCGGGAACCGGCGGTGATGCAGGTCGTATTCAACATTCCCGGACCGCTGCGCGAATTCACAGAGAACCGCAGCAGCGTGCAGGTTGAAGTGAAAGAAGGCGCGGATTTGCGTGCAGCTTTGCAGGTGCTGTTCGCGGCGTACCCGGGAGTCCGCGACCGGGTTCTGACCGAATCCGGCGAAACTCGGCGGCACGTAAATATTTTCGTCGCCAACGAAGATATTCGTTACACCGGCGGGCTGGCAACGGCTGTTCGGGACGGCGCGGAAATTTCGATTGTGCCCGCAATCAGCGGCGGCATCCCGTAGCGTCAGGGAGATGCCATGAGGCGGACTTGGAGCGTTTGAACTAGAAACTGCTGCCCATGAGAACTGCAACCGCACTTGCTGCGCTTGTGGCCATGTGTTTCCCGACGCGGCTTGGAGCACAGGTCCGTCCCGCTGTTAATAACCAAGACATGGAAAATGCGGCTGTGAAATATCTTCGAGCGGACGCCGCGTTAAGGCAGTCGTATGCATTGTCTCCTGATGCGGCGGCGAAGCTTGAAAAAGCGCTGGAGTTGCCTTTGGATGGAGAGGACGAGAAATTGGTGGCGGCTGCAGAGGATGCCCTTGTCGAATTCCGTCACGGAGCAGCTACTAAGCGATGCGACTGGGAAGTGAGCGTTGAGGATGGCCCGCTCGCTAATACCGCACATCGCGGTGCGATCAAGGAGTTGATAGCTGTTTCCGGACTCCGCGCACGGCTGCGTTTTCGCGATGGGGACATGCCGGGAGCAACGGGTGATGCACTCGCTGCGATGGCCGCGGCACGGCACTTGTCGGTTGATGGCAGCCTTGCTTCCGTTCTCTTTGCTTACAAACTGGAGACGACAGTCACGGGAGTTCTTGCCCAGAACCTGCTTCGACTTTCTCCGGCACAACTGAATGAGCTGGCAGGGGGCCTCGGCGCATTGCCGAGTGGTTTCAGCCTTGGTACGGCCCTCGAATCAGAGAAGGTGCGCCGAAACGACTTCCTAGCTATCGTTCAAGCCGCAAAAACTCGCGACGAACTGATCGAGCAACTCCTAAACAAGGTTCCAGTGTTGCAGTCGAACAGAGGGCTAGCGAGCGAAATCGTCGATGGTTGTGGTGGCTCTGTCAAAGGGTTTGTAAACTGTGTCGACCAACAGCAGTCTTTTTACAGATCCTGGGCTCCCCGGTTTGCCCTCCCACCGGAGCAGTTCGAAAAAACATACAAAGGCGAGATCGAAGAGTTCGCAAGGTCGAACCCGGTTATCCGGTTATTTACTCCGTCGCTGCCGCGTTTTCGCTGGGCGGAGGCGTACAACCAAACTCGTCGGACCTTGCTGCAGACCGCAATTGCGGTGCGGCTGGACGGCCCTAGGGCATTGAATCAACATCTTGATCCGTACGATAAAAAGCCGTTCTCCTACATTCCCATCGATGGGGGTTTTCGACTGGAATCTCGGTTGAGTGAAGGCGCAATTCCAATTTCGCTGTCAATCGTGGCGAACTCTGAAGCCCGGAAAACGAGTCCGAAATAGTTCTCGCCCGCGATCAGCGGCGGCATCCCGTAGTGATATTCGGCAACGGTTCTGACGAGCATCCTGAGACAGGCACTCTTTCAGTTACTCGGGGTGTAGGCTATGTTCCGCCTGCGAGCGACTCGACGCGTATTCTTCTTTCGATCGACTACCCGCTTTGAAGGTCCGGCCTGAATGGCATTAGTTGCGACGTGTACCTTCGCCCGCTTCTTTGCCAGCGGCTTCTGCGCCGGGTAAACGTCTTCGACGGCCGTTTCCGTGAAATGCGCGGGACTCACCTCCTGTGCTTTGCAGGACGGCGCCCAGCCTAGCAGCATCGTCGCCACCCCGATGGTCCCGAGCCACAGAGTCTTCGGTAACAAGAGTTTGAAATGATTCATCGCCATTCTCCTTTCCTTTCGATTCTGCGCGGCCAGTGACGCCGGCTTAGACTTCTGGTCCTCCTGCGTCGAATGCACGTGCATGGTGAGCGCTTTTTCGCACACTTCGCTTTTCCTGCCAATGCACGCGGTCTGGAATGCTGATGAACAAAAGGTGAACGCCTAGCTCACACATTCCGTGGGGGATTTCAGCTTGCGCCGGTGCTTACACGACGGCCAGATTGGGATCAGGCGCGTTACCGGACAGTGGGAAAGTGGGATCTAGTTTACGATCAGTACGTTAATCAGACTATCCCATTGAGCCCGGGTCCAAGTAGGAACAGGAAACCAGTCTGTGGCGAACACTAGCAAAGTGCCTGGCGGGCAAGTCGGATTTCCGGGCCTATTTCGCTTCAGTTCGCGGGAACGTGGCGCACCGGCGCGGCCTGTGATCCCGGTCCGGGTTCAGGCACAGGCTTGGGCATCTCCTCAGGCTTGAAGCGCGGCACCATCTGGTCGGCCATAGCCAGCGCATACACAGCCGAGGCAATTTCCACGGCTCCTTCTCTTACGTCCTCTTCATAAATCCGCTCATAGATATCCAGATTGGTGTGATGCGTAAACGAACCATAATCAAATGCATCCTGGGCTAATCCAATTCCTGTCAATCCGGCGTTGTTAAAAGAAGCGCTGTCCGTTCCGCCCGTCCTGCGGCTGTCGCTCGCCGCGGCTCCCACGAATCCCCAATCCGCAAACGGCATCATGGCCTCGCGAACCAGGTCCGCTGCGGCCGGCGGCCCAAACACTCCTGCCCCGCGCGGCTTCCCGGTGCCGGAATCGATGTTGAAATACGCATCCAATTTCGCGTACTCCGGCTTCTGGTTTTCAAAGCTTCCAAAATGCTGCTGCACGTACGCCAGCGATCCGAGCAATCCCTGTTCTTCGCCGCTCCACAGCGCAATTCGAATCGTTCGCCGCGGTTTCACGTGCAGCGCCGACAAAATCCGCACCGCCTCCAGCATCATCGAGGAACCGATGCCATTGTCCGTGGCTCCCGTCGCGTCATGCCACGAGTCGTAATGGCCTCCCAGCATGACAATCTCGTCCTTCTTGTCCGTACCGGGAATTTCTCCTATCGCGTTATAAGCAGTCGTCCCTCGGGATACTCTTTGCTCCGTTGATGCGCAACGTCACCGGCGTCCCATCGCCAAGAAACCGCGAAATTCGTCCATAGTCTTCGTTGCGCATCACCAGTGTAGGCACGGCCCTCGTCCAGACGTACGTGCCGTTTTGTTGCGCGATGATGACCCCGTGCGCCCGCCCTGCATCGTTGATCCGCGCGACCGCCCCGTTGTCCACAAGAAACTGGTCCACTTGCCGCGAAACTTCCGCGCGCGTCAATTGTCCTTCCGGCAGCTTTGGCTGCTCCGGAAAGCGGAACGGGCGCGGGTTTTTTGCATCGAAGCGCGACTTCCATTCGTCTTCGGGACGCCGCATCGGCGCCGGGTTCATCTCTTCAGCCACTTCCACGTGCTTTCCAACGAAGACGATCGCGCCGTGAACCTTTTCCTTCATCGAATTCAGATAAGCATCCAGCTCTGCCTGCGTCGGCTGCTTGGGGTCGGCTGGCTTCGTTTTTTCCGGCATGGGCGGTGCCGCCCATTTCGGTTCCGGCGGTGGCGGCGCGCTTCCGAAAAAGTTAAATCCACCGCCCGTCGGCGGCGCCAATCCTGGCGGCTCCACCATCACCACTTGCGCCGTCACGATTCCCTTCGTGCTCGGCGTCCACGCCAGCGGCTTCACCATCAGTTGTCCGTGGAACGGCGTAACGGCTTCCGCCAAAAGCTCCATGTTTTCCCAACCGGGCACCGGCTTGGCCGCGCTCGGCGGCTGGAAGGTCCACGGCTCCAGATGCGCGTTCGTCAGTCCCCACGACGTCATCGTTTTGACCGCCCAATCGTCTGCCGCCTTCAAGTTCGGCGTGCCCGTCACGCGGGCCATACACGTCCGCGACCTCGTGAATGATCCACATGATCTTGGAGTTGTTCGTCTCTTCCGCGCGGATCTGCGCATACATCTCCGAGACTCCCGGAGCCTGCGCGGGCAGCGGCATCGCTGCCAGCAGTAAGAAGCACAGCACGCATCCACACAGTTTCGCCACAGTACCTCCCAGGATTCTTCGGAAGTTTTGGCCCGCATCGCCCAGCCGCACGTCAATATACGCTTTGCCGAATCCCGAGGCAACGCAGCCACGGCAACTTCACTTAGATGTTCGAACAGCGCTCGCCCTAAGCGAAAGCGCCCAGCTCTTGCGAACCGGGCGCTTCTCCTTTTTTCGTTAGTTGATCTGAGGTTTTCCTACATCACGGATGCGACGGTGATTTTGCCTTCGCAGCTTCCATCTTGGTCTTCAACTCGGTCTGTTGGTCAGGCGTCAGAACTTCGTTCAGCTTGGCCATTATGCTGGTGTGGAGCTCCTTCATCTTCGCTTTTTTCTGTTCTTCGCTGAGCGAAGCATCACTGGACACCGCCTGCTTCTTCGTCTTCGCGTCCGCAAAGATATCCTTCACCTTTGCTTTCTGGTCGTCGGTAAGATTCAAGCTCTCCACCGCGGCCTGTAAGCCGCCGTGCATTCCCATTTCCTTACCGCCGGCCTGGGGTGCGGTTGCGGCTTGTGAATTCGTCGGAGCTAAGATTACGGCCAGCGCCGCAACCAGGCACAACGACACCAATCCTCCCAACGGTCTTTTGATTTTCATTTGCGGATCTCCTCAGTTGATTTCTGGGCTGAGTTGCGGGCAGGGAACCTCTACACTCCTACCACAATTTGGCCGCGGCGAGAAGAAAATACTACGACTCGAACGTCCAGTGGCCCCCGGCCATGGTTCGCTCGACGGGAATGGTGACGAGCGTCGAAGGACTCTCCTTGAAGGGATCGCGGCCGAGGACGACGAGGTCGGCGAGCTTGCCGGTTTCGATGGAACCTTTCAGATTTTCTTCATACGAAGCATAGGCTCCGTTGATCGTTCCAACGCGGATCGCTTCTTCCACCGTAATTTTCTGCTTCGGGCCCCAGATGTTGCCCTTGGTGTCCGTACGCGTCACTTCCGATTGCAACGCCATCATGGGGATGAATTCTCCGGGCGGATAGTCGGAAGCTTGCGTCGCGCGGATGTCCGCATCAAGAAAACTGCGCAACGCGAACATGTGGTTCAGGCGTTCGGCGCCGTAGTAGCGCATTTTTTCGCCGTGGTAGTAGACGTAGGTTGAGAACGGCGTCGGAATGGCGCCCAGCGCTTTGATGCGCGCGATCAAGCCGTCATTGACGACCGTGCAGTGTTCGAGGCGGAAGCGCGGATCGCGGCGCGGGCTTTCACGCTGCAGCCGCTCGTAGACGCGAAGCGTGGTGTCAATGCCGACGTCACCGTTGGCGTGCGTGCCGATCTGCCAGCCGGCGAGATGCGCCTTCCGGCCATGCGTGTACAGCTCGTCCTCGGTCATCACCAGAATGCCGTAATCGTTGGGACGGCCTTCATACGGAACCGAGAGCCGCGCGGTGCGCTCGGAAATCGAGCCGTCGCAAACCATCTTCATCGCTCCGACGCGAACCCACTCATCGCCCAGCCCCGTGCGAATACCTGCTTCAATCATGGAATCGATGAACCGGTAGTTGATGAAGCAGTAGGCGCGATAGAGCAGATCGCCGGAATCGCGCGCGTCCTGATAAGCGCGAAGATCGGTCGGCGTGCCTTGCGCTTCCGTCGCGGACGTGATTCCAGTCCTCGCGAGCATTTTGGAGATCAGCTTCACGCCCTCGCGATGATCGTCGCGCGTGAAATCGCGAGGAAGGACTTTCTCGAAGAAAGCCTGAGCGCTCTCGGCGACGCGGCCGCTCAGTCTTCCTGTGGCCGGATCGTGATCAATTTTCCCGCCCGGAGGATCCGGTGTTTTCTCGTCGATTCCCGCCTTTCGCAACGCAAGAGAATTGGCGTAGACGGTGTGGCCGCCGCGATGTTCGATGTGTACGGGATGATCGGGAACAGCCGCGTCCAAGTCGGCGATGCTGAGCGGACGGCCGTCTTCCGTTTTTGTGTCGTCGTACTTGAAACCGAGGACCCACTCGCCGGCTGGCGTTTTTGCAGCCCGCTCGCGCATTGCCACTTGAATCGCGGCGATGGAGCGGAGATCGCAATCCACCATGCGCAGATGCGAAAGCCCGGCTGCGGCAGGGTGAGAGTGGGCGTCGATGAAGCCCGGCAGAACTGTCTTTCCACCGAGGTCCATCTTTCGAACGACAGGCGCCCCGAGATTCATCACGTCTGCATTTTTCCCAACGGCGAAAAATCTGCCGCGCGATATCGCTACAGCTTCTGCAACCGGATCGGCCGGATTCATCGTCACAATGTGGCCGTTATGCAGAATTAAATCTGGCTTTTCCTGTTCGAACGGAAAAAGAGAGAAAGCGGCCATCGAGCCCAAGAATTCACGGCGAGTCGTCCCGTCTGTCACGGAGCCCCTCCGAGCCTGATTGGCGAACGCTGCGGATGCTACGCCGAGGTAGCGCAAGCGTCAATGCGGCGCTCATTTTGCGCTGCGGCCAAGAAACAGATCTGGCTCATTCGCGGATCGTAAGACGTTGCAGCGTGGAGCTTGCCCCCGAGGGCAGGTTTTGCGGGACTAAAGCACCGTCGCGCCGGGCAAACCCGTGGATGCGTGTCCGACGTCACCAACTCCGCCTAATGCGCCTTCGATTGTAGATACGGAAGTTAACCTCGTTTCTCAGCGCATGCTTGTCGGCTCCCGTTGCGACGGCTACGGTCTCTTGGGCTTCTGTTCCCCGTATTTCGATCGGAAGTCCAACGTCACACGCTTCATTTGAGGCGCCTTCGAACTGCCCTCAACAAAGGATACCCTCAGTTTCACCGACCCATCCGCCATTTTGACCAGTTCAGCGCCCTCGGCTGCCGTCAACTGGTTTCCTCCCCATACGGAGAGTTCATACGTGCGCCCCACTTTTCCTTCCAGTTTGAGAAACGCCAAGTTATGCGGGTCGGTCCAGGTTTCTGAAAGAATTCTCAAACCGTCACTGGTGCTGCCAAGCTCCGGCATCTCTGACGTGTAACTCACTTCAAAATCATTTCGCAGCCGGATCCGTAGAGTGTTCTGCCCGCCGTTCACACCGAAGTGCACCAACACATGCTGATCGGTTCCGTGCCTTTCAACGTCGAATGCGACCGGCCGCCCATTCAATTCCGCCCCCAGTACTTCGGCTCTTAGGCTTACGGCTGGCTCGAAATCCATCGTGCAATCGGCGGATCCCTTGCGGCTTATTTCCAGCGTAATTGCTTCCGCAGTTTTCTTGTAACTCAGGTCCAAAGTGTCCGCACCCACGGCAACCCCGCGAACCGAATACGCGGTCCAATCCGCCGGTGCATGCGGAGCAAACGTCAGCGTGCGGTTCGCAGCGTCCGCATGTAAGCCAAACATGCCCCGCAGCAGCGGACTGACCACCATCGCCGCCGACCAAATCTGGTGCGGCGAACTCGTCGAGAGCGGCTGGTAGTAATCTCCGGAAAGCACTTCCGTAACGTGTCCCAGTGAACCGTCGAGCGCCAGCAGCGCGTTGGCGCGCAGGTTCGCGTACGCCGGAAACGCCTGGTGATACCGATACTCCGCGACCGACGCCCATCCCGTGAACAGCGGCCACACCGAACCGTAATGGTAGCCTCCGCCGCTAAATTTTGGCGAATTCCCGGAAATAATCCTCATGCCCCAGTCCGTCTGGTGGTCAAGCCCGGCTAGTTGTTCGATCATCGGCGCCGCATCTGCTTCGCTGGGCAGGCCAAACCACATCGGCACGGTCGCGAGCACGCTCGGCTCATCTACTTTTTGATCGTTCTTGTCCAGCGCAAACGCAAACCGCTTTTGGTCCGCAATCCAGAAACTTTCGTTTACCAGCGCGCGTTGCTTTTCAAAATCCTTTTCCAAAGACTTACTCATTTCCTCGTGGCCCGTCACGTGCGCCAAGTTCGCAAGCGCCCGCAGCGCCTCCGCCCCCAGCCCGCTTTGGTAATACTCCGTCTTCACCGGCAGCAGCGGCCCGCCCTCCACCCAACCATGCCCGATACCAAGATTCTGCGGCAGTCCTCGTGCGTCATACGTGGATTTCAGAAACTCATAAGCCTTCCGGAGACTCTCCCATTTTTCTTTTGCAAACGCGGCGTCGCCGCTCTTCACGACGTAATCATTCACAGAGATGATGTAAAGCGGCGTTGCGTCCGCCGAAGCGTACGGATAGGGATACCCTTTGAACCAGTCTACAAAATGCGCGCCCTGCGAAATTTCATGCGGGATCTTGCCATCCTCCCGCTGATACTTGCTGATGAATGCCAGCGCAGCGTGTGCATTGGTAAAATCGCCCGATGCGTTGAGCGCGAAGGAAGTCCAGAACGAATCGCGCCCGAAAAACCACGCAAATCCAGGCCGCTGGCTCTCGCCCGAAGTGCGGTATCCCGCCACCAGCCCTGTGCCCAGGTAAGGATTGTTCACCATTCCTTGCAACATGCTCACGCGCGCCCAATCGTAAGCTTGCTGGATCTGCGCATCAGGCAGTTCCACGCTCACGGTTTTTCCCAGATAGTCCTGATAGTATTCCGCCGATTCCTTCAAGAGCGCAGCGTAGTCGGTCGTCAAATACCCGTACGTTTTCTCCGCTCCCGCTCGCCCTTCCAGCGATGCCGCAATTACGATCAACTTAGTCTCTTTGCCTTTCGCCGTTGGCCCTAGCCGAAACGAACTCTCCTGCGATTCCGAATAATTCGTCTGGAATTCGGCGTGCGGTTCCGTTGCCGCTGGCGAACCCACTAGCGCCGAAAATTTTCTCTGCTCCTCGCCAAAATAAAACGCATGCTGCGCGGGTGCCCAGTCTAGGTAAGTCGCCCCCAGCGCCGCCGGCCATTCCAACTGAAAGTCCCGATGGAAAGCCGCCTCAATTTCCAACGGCTGTTCCGTTTCCACGTCGAGAACGATCACCGCGCCCTGTTCGCGCACGGGAACGAAAAACGTTTCGCGAACGCTGAACGTATCTCCCGCGTACAGGATCGTGGCGGACTCCGGCCGAACGGTAACGGTCCTCGCCAGTGCCTCAGCCGCCAGCAATCGCCTTTCGGTGTGAAATTTCAGGTGAAAGTCGCGAAACATCTTCAGCGGGTACACCCACGCTTCCATGCGCCCGGATTCATTCCCCAGCAGTCCCGCGCGCGTTCCGGTGATGGGCAGAAATTCCCACGGGCGCACCGCGCGCGAAAGCTCCAGCTCGCGTCGTCCTTTCTGCTGTGCCTGCTGGCTCCAGCCTGTGGGTGCTGCGATTCCGAGAATCATTGTCACCGTAATGCATGCACCAAACAATCGCGGCCACATGCCATGAAATTGTTTTTGAAAGTGGACGACTATTCCCGCTGTGATGTGCATTCTAGCGGCCCCCGCTGCGACGTGTGCTTGCATTGCCTCGTTGGCCTTACTATAAAGGAAAGCGCCGGATTCTAGCACGGCGCTCGCAGGGAAAGGTATCGCTACTTTTGTCTTTCACACGCCGCGCATTTCTCGAATCCCTCAGCCGTTCGGCCATCGTGCTCCCGTTGGAGAAAGTGCTTGCTCTGGCGCTCCCGAAAAAATGGTTGCCCGCACTCCGTCAGGGCACAGCGTCTGCACAAACCGCCGCCGCTCCCTACAATGATCTCGGCGTTTCCTTCCTCAATGTTGCGCGTGAATCCAGACTCAACGCCAAAACCATTTTCGGCGGCGAGCACAAGAACAAATATCTTCTCGAAACCACCGGCTGCGGCGTCGCGTTCTACGACTACGACAACGACGGCTGGCTGGACATTTTTCTGGTCAACGGCTGGCGCCTCGAAGATTTTCCCGCCGGTCAGGAACCCACCAATCATCTCTTCAAAAACAATCGCGATGGGACTTTCACTGACGTCACCGCCAAAGCAGGACTTCTTCATTCCGGCTGGGGACAAGGTGTTTGCGTAGGCGACTACGACAACGACGGTTTCGACGATCTCTTCGTCACCTACTTCGGAAAGGATGTTCTCTATCACAACAACGGCAATGGCACATTCACTGACGTCAGCGAAAAAGCCGGCGTCGCCGGAAACGGCAAGCGCTGGAACACCGGCTGCGCTTTCGTCGACTACGATCGCGACGGCCGCCTCGATCTTTTCGTCGCCAACTACATCGATCTCGATCTAAAAACTGCTCCCGTTCCCGAGTCCGGCCCATGTCTCTACAAAGGCGTGATGGTTGCCTGCGGCCCGCCCGGACTGAACGGCGGCAAAAACATTCTCTATCGCAACAACGGCGATGGAACGTTCTCTGACGTCAGCGAAAAATCCGGCATCCTCAAAGCCAATGGCACTTACGGCCTCGGTGTGCTCACCGCCGATCTTGACAACGACGGCTGGCCGGACATTTACGTCGCCAACGATTCCACCGCCAGCGCCCTTTATCAAAACAAGAAGAACGGCGCCTTCACCGACATCGCCATCGAAGCTGGTTGCGCTCTCAGCGCCGACGGCAAGCCGCAAGCCGGCATGGGCATCTCTGCCGCCGATTACGATCTCGACGGCAATCTCGACCTGGTCAAAACGAATTTCGCCGGCGACACGCCTTCGCTTTACCACAATCTCGGCGGCGCGAATTTCGAGGACACCACCTATCAGGGCGGTCTCGGCAAGCACACGCAATATCTCGGCTGGGGCTGCGGTTTTTTTGACATGGACAATGACGGCTGGCCCGACATCCTCATTTGCAACGGTCACGTTTATCCCGAAGTCGAGCAGCTCAAGACTGAAGCGGGTTATCCGCAGCGCAAGCTGCTCTACAAAAATCTGCGCAACGGGCGCTTCGAAGATGTTTCCTATGACGCTGGCACCGGAATTTCCGCGCCGGTCGCCGCGCGCGGATGCGCCTTCGGCGACTTCGACAATGACGGCGACCTCGACGTCGTCGTCAACACCGTCAACGATTTTCCTCAGTTGCTGCGTTGCGATTCCCGCACCGCCAACAACTGGATCAAAATCAAAACCATCGGCACGAAATCCAATCGCAGCGGCATCGGCGCGCGCATCAAATGTGTCACGCATCTTCCTGGCGAGAAGAGTCTGCATCCGCAAATCGACGAAGTGCGTAGCGGCGGCGGCTATTTTTCGCAGAACGATTTGCGCGTGCACTTTGGCATCGGCAAAGCGGAAAACGTCGAGCTCCTCGAAATCCGCTGGCCCAGCGGCCTCGTCGAAACCCTCAAAGACGTCAAGCCCAACCAGGTCATCTTCGTCAAGGAAGGCGAAGGCATCGTCCGCACCCAGCAATTCGATCCGCCCAAAGCCTCCAAACCATCAAAGTGAAACTTTCCTGTCTTGTAGTGGCGGGTCTTCAGACTCGTTCTTTTTCTCTTTTTCTCTTTTCATATTTCCTTTCCTCTCTGTGCTCTCCGTGTCCTCTGCGTTAATCCTTGTTCGTAATCTTTTTCCCCTCCTTGACTTCACACTACCGTGCATTTTCTTTTCGTGTGACCATCTACCTTCTCCCTGGAGAAACGTTCCATGAAATCGAAACTCCTCTTCCTAATATGTCCGCTCGCCGTCTCCCTCGCCCTCGCCGCCACAACGGCCGATCTCCCCTTCGGCCTCTGGACTCGCGCCGCCAACGAACCCATCCTGTCCCCGCAGGGTACAACCTGGGAATCCGCCGGCGCCTTCAATCCCGCCGTCGTTTTTCACAATGGCAAATTCGTCATGCTCTACCGCGCGCAGGATGCCACGGGCACTTCCCGCCTCGGCTATGCCGAGAGCCCCGACGGCCTCCACTTCACTCGCCGCCCCGATCCTGTCCTCTCCCCCGAAGCGGATTACGAGAAAGACGGCGGCGTCGAAGACCCACGCCTCCAGAAATTCGGCGGCACCTGGTACTTGACCTACACCGGCTACAACAAGAAAGACGCCCAGCTCTGCCTCGCCACGTCGCGCGACCTTATCCATTGGGAACGCAAAGGCGTGATCCTTCCCGCCTACAAAGGAAACTGGAACAAAGGTTGGACCAAGTCCGGCGCCATCGTCCCCGAAAAAATCGACGGCAAGTATTGGATGTATTGGCTCGGCACGGCCGCCGACAAGACCGACCAGATGGGCCTCTCGTATTCCACCGATCTCCTCCACTGGACTGAAGCCACCACGACGCCCGTTCTTCCTCGCCGCCCTGGAAAGTTTGACTCCCGCGTCGTCGAGCCCGGCCCTCCGCCCATCCTCACCGACCGCGGCATCGTCCTCATCTACAGCGGCGCCGACGACCAACTCGTCTATCGCGCTGCCGTCGCCGTCTTCGACCGCCACGACCCCCGCAAACTCCTCTTCCGCTCCGACGCCCCCATCTTCGCGCCGGAGAAATCCTGGGAAAAAGTCGGCCAAGTCCCAAACGTAGTCTTTGTCGAAGGACTAGTTCTGAAGGACAATCGTTTTTTCTTCTACTACGGAGGAGCAGACAAGTATGTCGGTGTCGCAATGTCGCCGCGAGTTACCCACGGAACGATCGTCACGCACTGACAGTGTTCCTGACACAAGATGGTTAGATGATTGTGATTATTGTTTTGGTGTACTATTTGTTATAGTACGCACATGATTCCGTTCCGCGTGACGTTCCGCCCGGGCGGCACCATTTACGAACAAGTGGTCTACGCCGCCACCAAAGCAATGATCTCCGGCCAGTTGCGCCCCGGTGATGCTTTCCCATCCGTCCGCGTATTGAGCAAAGAACTCAAAATCAATCCAAACACAGCGCACAAGGTGATTGCCTATCTGGTGTCCGCCGGTCTGCTGGAAATTCGCCCGGGGTCCGGCACCGTGGTCGCTAAGAGGCCCCAGGCCAGCCGAGCCGACAAGACCAAATTACTCGAAGAACAGTTCGAAGAGCTGGTTGTCGAAGGCAAGCGGCTTGGAATTGAGCTGGAGGACATGCAGGAAGCTATTCTCAAACATTGGAAGCGTTTGAACGGCAAAGACGCTGCGGATGCAGGACGCGACGAAGGAAGGCGGGCGCGATGACGGCGGCAATCCAAACTCATGATTTGACTAAGCGGTACCGGAGTGTGCGCGCGCTCGACCACGTAAATCTTGAGGTGCAAGAGGGCGCAGTCTATGCCCTGGTAGGGCCTAACGGCGCCGGGAAAACAACGGGTATCAAAATTTTGATGAATCTGATCGGTGCAACCAGCGGAGAGGCCACAGTTCTGGGAATGGATTGCAAACAGATTCGCGGATTGTCTTACAGGCAGATCGGCTACGTTTCCGAAAACCAGGACATCCCCGAATGGATGAAGGTCGGTGCGCTTCTCAAGTATCTCAGCGAGTTCTATCCCACCTGGGATCGTCAACTGGAGAAGGCCCTGGTCAAACAGTTTGAACTCCCGCTTGACAGGAAAATCAAAGCGCTCTCGCGCGGCATGAAGATGAAACTGGCGCTGGCCAGCGCGCTCGCTTTTCATCCCAAGCTCATTGTCCTGGACGAGCCCTTCGGAGGGCTCGATCCACTGGTCCGGGATCAGTTGATTGAAGGGTTGCTGGAGCTGGCCGGAGAATCAACTCTGCTTCTTTCCTCGCATGACCTGGCAGAAATTGAGAGTTTCGCAAGTCATGTAGGGTATCTCGAGGAGGGCAAGCTCCGTTTTTCAGAAGAGATGACCTCGCTGGCTGCACGGTTCCGGGAGGTCGAAATCACTTTTGAAACGGACAGCGTACTCCCTTCGCCCATCCCAGGGAATTGGCTGCAAGCGAAAGCCGCCGGCGGAGTGGTGCGTTTTGTCGAGAGCCAGTTTGATGATCAGAGGACTGGAACGGAGATCCAAAGGGTCTTTGGGCATGTGAAAGCCGTGGCGTTTCGAGCGATGAGTCTGCGCGCCATTTTTCTGGCCATTGCCAGAAAAACGGAAGCGGCCTAGGAGGGGGGCATGCGACTGATTCTCCACATTCTGAAGAAAGATCTGCGGCGTCACTGGCCAGAGATTCTCATCTCCCTGGGTTTGTTGGGGCTGTATGCGTGGGTGACGATTCAGGGCCCAAACAATCGATTCGTCGGAGCCCGGTTTCTATGGTTCCAGATCTCCGCGGAAACAGTACCTCCACTGATGATCTTTTTTTGGATTTTCCTCACCGTTCGTGTCGTTCAGGGTGAAACCCTAGTTGGCGACCGGCAATGGTGGGTAACTAAACCCTATGAATGGTGGACGCTGCTTGCAGCAAAGGAACTGTTCCTGGTCGTGTCTTTGGGACTGCCTCTGTTTTTCGTCCAATTATATCTGATGCGTCATGCAGGCTTCTCAGTCTTCCGTAACCTCTTGGGAATTCTGACTATGCAATTTGAGCTCGGCTTTGTCCTGTTCGTGCCCAGTGTCGCGCTCGGCAGTTTGACCAGAGGAATGGGGCAAGCGCTCATCGGAATCATTGTGGCACTTGTTGGCTTATGGGCAACGTTTACATTGCTTGAAAAAGTTCCCAGTAGTGGAATGTCGTCGGCCGTCGATGGCAGTGGCGAAATCACGGGAACGCTGGTTCTGGTGGCCCCCATCGGCGCGGTGATTTGGCAATACGCGCGGCGCAGGACTTGGGCTGCACGCGGACTCTTGGCGAGTGGTGTGGGGGCCGTCGTATTGATCACCGCAGTCACACCCTACGCCAGGTTCGTGGAGCGCAAATACCCGCTCGTCGAAGCGAGTGAGGCGCCGGCTCACTTTTCGATTGCACGTGTGAAGCTCAGTCCGAAAAAACAAAATGACCGGTTGAACTTTACATCTGACGTCTATCTGCGCATACCACTTCTGGTGTCCGGTATCGCCGAGGGGCACATGGTAGAGCTGGATGGAATAAAGCTCTCTGCGGAGACATCCAGTGGACCGAAATGGCTGCCCGGCTGGAAAGCGCAGTGGCTTCAATTCTGGAAGGAAGATGATACCAAGACCATTCTTTACGTTGGAAACCGGAAAGCTTACGAAAAGCTAAAAAACGAAAATGTCCGGTTGCAGATTGAGTTGGCGTTGACGGAGTACGAAGCAGACAAGGCGCGGGATCTGCTTCTGAAAGAAGGCGAATTCTCGGAACCGCAACTCGGAATCTGCAACTTGAATGAAAAACTTTTCTCGCAAATTGACTGCCGGCGGCCGTTTCAAACTCCGGCATTAGTAGCTACGTTCGATCCCGCAGGGGCCAAGTGCGGAACGGACGAGGACCCGGAGGATCTCCCTGAAGACAGGGTGTCGCATGCTTGGTTTCCCCCCCACGGCAATAATTCCCCGGATGCCGGATTGAATCCTGTGAATAACTACCAGATTACTTTTGGTTACAGGAGGCCGTTCTATTTCTCCGCGGAGAAGAGGCAATTCAAAACCGTGCACTTGTGCCCGGGAGCGGTGATTAAGCTAGCAGATCCCCAGGAGAAGAGGCATGTGCGTATCAAGCTGGATATGGATAATGTAAGACTTCGGGACTTAGTCGAAACAGGATTTGACTGGTAACATCACTTTTTACAGTTGCACTCCACTCTCGCCCCTCCCGTTTTCAACGATCCCTTGTCCGCCCAATCCCTTCTCCTCTAATCCTTTCCTCTCATCATCGTTAACCGACCCTCACCCCTAACCTCCATCGAATCATATCGCTACAAAATCCACAGGGGCAGGGGTCGCGCTTACCCTTCCCGCCCGCAAGTTCTTTGTTTGCTACACATTCGATACACCCAAGATTTCCAATCTGCTCACACGTGGCCAATCGCCCAAATCTAAGGTTTAGGGGAGGGAGGATTGACGGGCGTGCCGGATCCTTCCTTGAGCGTATGAATCGCATCGACGGCCAGGTTTTCAAAGCGTTCCACCAACCCGCTGGGCCAGCGTATCTGCACCGAATCAATCTTGGACGCGGATCCGAGGCCAAAGTGAACGCGCATATCATTATTGGAGATGTAGCTCGAGCCGCTGCGCACTTCGTCGACAAGCGTGCGCACGCCGGCTCTCACGGTGATCTTTGCCCCAATGCCGTCGCGATTCGATTTCGTGCCGTCCGATCCGGAAAAAGGTCCGGAAGAAAACGACGTTCCAATCGTGTGAAACGCAATCCAATGATTGCTGTTGCGGACGGCGTTCACCAGCAGCATCGGCGGTGCGTTCATGTTGCTGATCACCGCAGACATGCGGCCGTCATTCCACAAATCGCCCGCGGCCAATCCGCGCGAAGAGCTCACCGCCGTGATTCCCGGCCCCGCATTGGCGGAAATATCGGTGAACGTTCCGTTGCCGTTGTTGTGATACAGAATCTTTGGCTCTCTGAAATTGCTGCCCAGGTGCTGGCTATCCACCTCGGGATAAACATGGCCATTGACCAGCAGCAGATCAGGCCAGCCGTCATTGTCCGCATCGAGGAACGTCACGCCCCAGCCGAGATACTGGGTGTTCAAGCCGAATCCCGCAGGAAAAGTCTTGTCTTCAAACGTGCCATCGCCATTGTTGTGGTAGAGCGTGGACGTATCGTCGGAAAAATTTGTCTTGAAAAGGTCCAGCCTCCCGTCGCCGTCGTAGTCGCCAACGGTGGAGCCCATTCCTGCCTGCTCGCGCCCGTCGTCATTAAAAGCGGCGCCCGCAACAACAGCAACATCGGTGAATGTGCCGTCGTGATTGTTGTGGTACAGGATGCTGGCGGTGCTGTCGCAGGCCACGAAAATATCCGGCCAGCCATCGTCGTCATAATCCAGCGTGGAAACGCTAAACGCGTAATGGCCGTTGGTCTGATCGATGTGCGCTTTCTTCGTAACGTCTTCAAACGTGCCGTTGCCAAGATTGTGATAGAGGATATTTTTTGCCCACGGCAGTCCGCGCGGCCCGCACATCACGGGAACACCCTTCCACATACAGGAAGGCTGCGCGCCCGGCGCAAAAGCAGTAGCTGAATCGTAGTCGACGTAGTTGGCGACGATTAGATCGAGTTTGCCGTCGCGGTCGTAATCGACGAAAGCGCAGCCGGTGCCCCAATATTTTCCGCTGCCCGCGACATGCGCTTTTTCGCTGACATCGGTGAATGTTCCGTCGCCGTTGTTGTGGTACAAAACGTTTTTTCCGTAGTACGTGACGTAAAGATCTTCGAAGCCGTCGTTGTCGTAATCGCCGACGCACACGCCCTGCCCCCAGCCGGTGTGAGTCAGCCCGGCTTTTTCAGTGACGTCGGTGAACGTGCCGTCGTGATTGTTGCGATAGAGGTGGCTCGTCGGCGCTTTGTCCGAAGGCAAGGCTTCCAGCGTCGTGCCATTCACAACGAAAATATCCGGCCACCCGTCGTTGTCGTAATCAAAAATGGCGACGCCCGTGCCGGTTGTTTCGATAATGTATTTTTTTCTGTTTTCTCCGCCGAAAATCACCGGCGCAACGAGCCCCGCCTTTTGCGCGATATCGGTGAAATGCACGATGGGCTTGGCGTTCGCGCCCTGGGACTTGCCGGCGCTGACGCTTGGAGAACTTACGGATTGCATGGAGAGCCAAGCGCAAAGCACAAGGAAGGAGAAAAGCCGGAGGAAAGAAAAGTCGGGAATCATCAAGGTCCAATGATAGCAAGGTCTGGTTGACATGCGTCCGCTCAGTATCTCCACCGAGAAGCTTGCGAAATGGCTCGCCGATGTGAACGTGCTAGTATTTTTGGGAACGCTCGGATGTCAATCGAATGAAAGTGATGTTCATTCATCGCTGGACGCTCGCCTTCCGATTCTGCTTTGCGCTCCTATTTCTGTGCTGCGCTGCTCCGTTGAAGTGCGCCACGCAATCCGCGAGTTCCGTGAAGGCGGATGCTGCTTCGCGGGCGAGCGCCACCTATCAGCACGGCATGTCGGCGCTGCAAAAGGGCGATCTGGTTTCCGCGCGCGCGGATTTCGAGAAAGTGGTGCGGCTTGCGCCGAACAGCCCGGAAGGACACAACTCCCTGGGCTGGGTATTGCTCGCACAGGGAGAAATCGATTCGGCAATCGTTCATTTCCGTGCCGCCGTGAAACTGAATCCTGATTTCGCGCTGGCGCACATGAATTTCTCCAGCGCGCTTTCGCGAAAGGGAGACGTGGCCGCCGCGCTGCGGGAAGCGAAAGAAGCGGTGCGGCTGGCGCGGGACGACTCCGAGACTCACCACATTTTGGCGCGCACCCTTGATTTTTCCGGTGATCTCGATGGCGCCATCGGCGAATTCCGCCGCGCGATCGAGCTGGAACCGAAAAGGGCGGAATTGCATGACGATCTCGGTGCCGTGCTGGTGCAGAAGTCGGACGCGCAAGGCGCAGCCGCCGAATTTTCCGAAGCGCTGCGGCTGCAGCCTGATTTCGCCCAAGCGCATTTTCATCTCGGCGTTTTGCGTTACCAGGAAAGATCCCTCGAAGAAGCCGCGCAGCACCTTCAAACAGCAGTGCAACTGAATTCCGCTGAACCGGGGGCCCGCTATTATCTTGCTCAGGTTTTTAAGAGCAAAGGCGACGCGGCTGCGGCGATCCGCGAGTTGCAGACTTGTGTCGAATTAAATTCAGATTATCCTGACGCGCAAAACAGCCTGGGGCTGCTGCTGCAACATAGTGGCGAGATGGAGCAAGCCGTCAAAGCATTTCGCCAGGCGGTGAAATCACAGCCGGAAAATCCGGACGCGCACAATAATCTTGGGCTAGCTTTTTTGCAGACGGGCGATGGTGCCGGCGCCATCGCTGAATTTCAAACCGCAATCCGTTTACGGCCCGACGACAGCGGATACAAAGGGAATCTGGGCGCAGCGCACTTGCAAGTTGCGGATTTCGACGCCGCCATTTCTGAATTCGAAGCAGCGCTCAAACTCTCGCCTCAGGATGCAACCCTGCACTACGATCTTGGGCTCGCGCTCAAGCTGAAAGACAAATTGCCGGAAGCCATGGCCGAGATGCGCAAGGCCGCGGAGTTGGACCCCGGGCAAGCGGACGTGCATTACACGCTCGGAGTGACGCTCTGGCAGCAAGGGGATTTTGCCGCGGCCGCGGAGGAACTCCGCTCTGCGATTCGCGCGAAGCCGGATTATGCGGAGGCGTATTATACGCTGGGAACGGTCTTGAAACAGAAGGGCGAGCTGCAAGATTCCGCGTCGGCTTTGCGAGAAGCTATCCGTTTGCAGCCGGATTTCGCGGGCGCTCATACCACTTTGGCAACCGTGCTCCGCCAGCTTGGAGACGCCGAAGGCGCTGCAGCAGAAAGCAAAACGGGAGCGGATATCGCGAAACAGAAGACGAGCGAGCAGGCGGCGCTCTTCGCCACAAATTCGGGCCGCCGGCTACTCAACGCGGGGGATCTCGATGGCGCCATTTCGCAATTCCGGGCGGCGATCCACTCTTCGCCAAACTATGCCGCGGCGCATTTTGAGCTAGGGGTAGCTCTGCGACAGCAGGGAAAAATAAAAGACGCGCAAGAGGAATTCCAGAAGGCGGTAACGCTCGATCCGAGTCTGAAGCCGCCAGCAACAAAGAAAAACTAGAAGGGCTCAGACGGACCGATCACTAAGGCGGAAACTGCTGAAACGGAGTTCGAATCGATGCGGATTAAACAGGTCCTTTGCGGAGGGCGATGATTTCCGATCCGACCGGAACGCCTTTGGCAACTTTCACGCGAATCACCGCCTCGAACGGTTTGAGTTCCCCTGAGTTCGATACCGAAAGCCGCAAAAGCAGTTGTTCAAGAGAGTCCTGCTGGCAGACATACTCGACGGCGGCCTGCGTGCCGATGGTGGTGGCGCCCGCGAGAATCAGGACGGAATGCGCAGGATTCAATCCTCGCTTTAATGCGATGACCGAATAGTCCTCGGTCAAGGTCTCGTCAGGCGGAGTGGGGAGAAACTCCTTCGGCTCGCCCGACTCGGGATGAAAATTGACGATTTCCATGGTGCCCGTGCGCGGTCCAGAAGTGATTTGTTTGAAGGCAAATTCCTGCGTGTTTGGTAGTTCCAGAAGCGTTAGATTCTCCGAAGGGGAGCCAATGAAGATGAGATCGTTGTTCTTGGCATCATCCAGGGAAAATAGGCTGCCACGCTTGACGCGAATTTGCTGACGAAGTTTTTCGAAAACAGTATCCAGAGCGTGCACCGCCAGCACTTCCCCGACTCCCGTATAGTGATCCAGAATCACCGCACCTGAATCCTTGGTGCGATTGTAGTAGCGCATGCCAACGTAGGGCCGGCCGACAAAGGCTGCGTTACTGAAGATGACCCACGGCTCCTGCGATCCGGTGAGAAAGCCTCTCCAGAAAACGTGGAAAGCGACAGGCACATCAGGGCTGTCGCCGGCCGCCCGGGCTTCCGTGGTTCTGCGGTTGAGGAAGCGGTCGGTTGCGACGGCGACCGCGGAGGCAAGAATGACGGAAAGTGCAACGACGGCGATGATCCAGGCACGCGAGGTCCGGCCGTTCACCTCTGAATTGGCTGGCGGCTCGTGAGAAGTAGTCGTGTGGTTGCGTCCCGCACCGTGAGGACGCGGATGGAACGTTAGGGCATAAGTGCCTTTCGGCAGTTCCACCATGATCGGATCGTCCGCGCCCTCCGAAGCATAGTACTCAGTCAGCTTGGTGCGGAGACGGCCAGCCTGGACTCGCACCGTGGAATCGACATGGGGATCGAAGCCCTGTTGGCGCCCGAAGACCTCCGTCGCGATTTGATACTCCTTCGGGGAGGCCCCTGGGTGTTCCAAGGAATGAGACGCCAGATAACGGAGCAGCTTGCAAAGGGATTCGGAACCGTGCAAGGCATGGCTGCTGAGAAGTTTTTCGATTTGCTCATGGAACAGAGCTCTCTCAGTCATGGAAACCACCGCGAGGGATTGTAACACCAAAGTAACACCTGCGCATCTCTGTGTGAAGACACAGCTTAAACCGCGTAACCGTATCAGACCCTTGGAGACTATCCAAGTAACGCAAAAACCTGATACAAGCCATCACAAATACACGCTGACTCCAGTTTGGTGTCAGCGCCCTCCGCGTGGGGAAGTGTCAAAGCGTTGAAGGGATAGCGGTTGGGTTTGGCGTAGCGAGATTCAGGTCGAGGAGTTTGGGGGCTGTTCACTGCTAACTGGTCGGTTGGTTCGGCTGCCGCATTCCCATTTTTATACTGAAACGCGCCTGGGTAACGAAACCGTGGCTGACGCAACGTCGCGCTGTTTGCCGAACTAGCTGAAGAACGCAGTGCATCGGCTGCTCATGGGGCAAGCGATTGGATTCGAATTGGCAATGGGTTCCAAGTAGGAAATAGCGGTCAGGAGGGGTGGAATGAGAAGGCTAGCGACACTGGGGTGGATTCTAGTTCTCTGCCTTGCAGTTGGGTTTGGCGCAAACACGGCATCAGGTCAGGCCGTGTACGGCAGCATTATTGGCACAGTGACGGACCCGCAGGGGAACGCCGTAGCGGGAGCAAAAGTCACAGTGACCGACATCACCAAGGGGACGAGCGAAGCGACAACCACGAATGACAGCGGGAACTTTTCCGTAATTCACCTCATTCCAGACACCTACAAGGTACACGTCGAGGCTTCGGGCTTCAAAGCGTATGACGTGCCAAGCGTGCTGGTACAGGTGGATACGACGACGCGCGTCGATCCGCAATTGCAGGTTGGCGAGGTCACGCAGTCTGTCGAAGTCACAGGCGAGGTACCTCAGCTCAAAACGGACCGTGCTGATGTTTCGCTCGATTTTAGCTCGGATTACGTTGAGAAACTCCCACTCGTAAACCGAAACTTTCAGTCGCTGTTGCTCTCCGCTCCCGGGACGCAGCAAATCGGCTGGAGCCACGCGGCCACGGAGAACCCGCAAGGCTCGCAGCAGACGTTCGTCCAAGGCCAGCACTTCAGCGGCACGGGCTACGAACTGGACGGGACCGACAATCAGGATCCGATACTTGGCATCATTATTATCAATCCTAACTTGGACTCTGTGGAAGAAGCGAAGATTACGCTAATGAACTACGACGCTGAATTCGGTAAGTCCATCGCGGGCTTGATGGTGGCATCAACCAAGTCCGGTACCAACGATATCCATGGCAGCGCTTTCTGGTTCCGGAACTCCGATGCCACGCAAGCGAGGAACCCTTTCAATCAGGCGCCAGGTGTGGCGCTGCCCCATTCGAAGTGGAATCAATTTGGCGGCTCGGTGGGCGGAGCAGTCATCAAGAATAAATTGTTCTATTTTGCGGATTACCAGGGAACGCGGCAGGCCAACGGAGTCACCAATAACATAACCATTCCAGACGCCAAGGTGTTGAGCACCTGCACGGCCACGACGGGTATGTGCGATTTAAGCGATTACCTCGGTAAAGTCTCTAATGGGAATGGCCAAGTTTATGACCCTGCGACAGGGAACGCCAATACAGGTGCGGGACGCACTCCATTCGCGGGAAATCTGATTCCGGTGGGCCGATTGTCCCCGGCTGCCGTGGCCATGTTAAAGCTTTTCCCGGCGCCGATTAACGGTAACTTGACCAACAACTTTTTCGGCTCTGGTTCGGGTCCTTTTCACGGAAACTCTTTTGACGTGCGCGGTGACTACCAGGCACCTGGGAACCTGCATATCTTTGGCCGTTACACACGGGCTTACTATAGCCTTACCGGAGAACCCAATCTGGGCATCGGACTCGGCGGCGTAGGTGGAGGAGTCGGAGGACTTAGCGGCAGCTCTATCATTCATAACCATAGCCTGGCGGCGGGATTCGACAAGGCCATCAGCACCACACTACTTACCGATTTCCGGTTCGGCTGGTTCCAGTACAATCCGCATTCGATCAAGCCGGACGCAAGCGTTGCGGCTGCGGAAGCCTTGGGACTGCATGGGCTGAACATTTCGAGCGATTCCTCGACAGGAGGCCTACCGGCATTCAAGTGGGACAGCGGGGACAATAAGAATACGCAGTTGACGGACTTTGGCGACGGTCTGGATCCTTCCCGTTGCAACTGCCCGCTGATCGAGAATGAACATCAATACCAGTTCGTGAACAACTGGACAAAGATCAGTGGCAACCATGCCATGAAATTTGGAGTGGACCTTCGCTTTGCGCACAACCTGCGCTTTCCCAGCGACGCCAATCGAACGGGCGAGCTATCCTTCAGCCATAAACAAACGTCGCTATTTGACCCGGTCGCGGGAAGCAACACGGGCGGGCTCGATTTAGCGTCATTCCTTTTGGGTGATGTTTCCCACTTCGAGCGCTTCGCCAGCGTGAGCCAAACTGCGGCAGAAAGTCAGAAGCGCTTTTTCCTGTATGCCCAGGATCAATTCCGGTTGACCAACAAATTAACGATCACTTACGGAATTCGGTGGGAGGACTATCTCCCTGAATCTGTGAACGCCAAGGGCAACGGAGGTTTCGCAAACCAAGAACAAGGCGTCATCCGTGTAGGCGGTTTCGGCCCGTACGGATTAAACGGCAACATAAGAAACTATCTCGGCGCATTCGGGCCGCGAGTAGGCATCGCGTACCAGCTTAGGCCAAAGACTGTCGTTCGCATCGGCTACGGCCGCAGTTTCGACATTGGAGTCTTCGGGTCGAACTTTGGTCACGCCGTGACGCAGAACCTTCCCGTCCTCGTTCATGAGGCGATCAGCGCGCATGACATCAATTCTGCGAATATCAATGACAACGTTCCGGTCTACCAGATGGATTCTGCCACGGGGCCACAGCCCGCGCAGTTCCCAGCCGTCCGTGCTGACGGCACGATTCCATTGCGGGGACCACAGAACGCCGTGGATCCGCGAATTCGTCCCACGGTGCAACGCCCCGCTGCCATAGACATGTGGAACGCAACGGTCCAGCGCCAGTTGACATCCACGATGACGGTGGAAGTGGCTTACATCGGGAATAAAGGCACGCACGGGTTCGCCGGTGACGGGCCCACATATAACGCCAATCAGAGAAGCATCGTTGGTTTTGGCAATCCACTCATAGCTCCGGACAGCCGGCGTCCCTTCTTCAACCGTTTCACCTATTCTGATTGCTCTGTCTCCCAGGGAGTCTGTGGCCTGGCGAATGTTCTGCCGGCGGATATGCTGACTTGCTGCTCGTCGGACATGGGGAACTACTTTGGCATGGATGCAAGCAGCAACTACAATGCGTTGCAGCTCAAAGTCGAAAAGCGATTTTCGCAGGGACTGCAATTCGTCTCGCATTACACGTGGTCCCGCGCGAGATTCTATGACAACAACTATTACGCCATCGATCAGACAGTCGCCTATGGCCCCATGAACGTGAACCGCAATCACGTATGGGTAACGAACATCCTTTACGAGCTGCCGTTCGGCAAGGGCAAAAAGTACATGAGCGGCGCCAGCACTTTGACGGACTATGCCATCGGCGGATGGAGACTGACCAGTATCACCAACTGGAGCGGGGGTTTGCCGTGGACTCCAAGCTATAGCGCGTGCGACAAGGATCAGGACGTGGGTGTTTGCCGCCCCAATCGAGGTTCTGGCTCGTTTCCTCTTGCTGTCAAAAGAGACTCTAACGGGTTCCTCACGTGGTTCACACCGAACCCAACCATGGGCGTCGGCGGTTCTGGAGGGGGATTCTCTCGTCCGACCGCTGGCACACTCGGCAACATCGGGTTGGACTCATTCCGCGGACCGCACCTATTTACGTCGAATCTCTCGCTCGCGAAGAACTTCCGCATCACCGAGCGCTACAAGGCGGAGTTCCGCATGGACGCGAACAACATCTTCAACCACCCTGTCATGGGCTTCAACTACACCCAAGGCAATCTTTGTATCGATTGCGCTGGGTCCGACGCCGGACGAATTACTAACATCGAAAATAACACGTCCATGCGGCTGCTGACGTTTGGACTGAGATTCTCTTTCTAACAAAGACAAAAAGACGCCTTACCACCCCGTTTTTTATGTTCTAATCGTTGTGTAGGCACTGCCGGAAGTTTCTAATGCTACGGTTCCGAATTCGTCTGAGTTGCCTCCTGACCGGCGCGCTTGCCGTCTGCGCCGCGCTGCATGCGGAATCGCCGGCCCCACAGGACGCGCCAAAACAGAATGGTTCAACTTCGAGTGCGTCGCCGGCGCCGCGGTACGCCAGCGTCGAGCAAGCTACTCGCTTGATGCAACAAGGAAAGAACGATGAAGCGCTGCAGCTTCTCGAGGGCATTGCCGCGGCGGAGCCCTCGCGGCGCGGAATCGTGCGCGAAATCGGCATCGCTTATTACCGGAAGAGCGATTTTCTGAAGGCCGCGGCCAGCTTCAAGAAGGCATTGGAGGAAGACCCGAGCGACAACGAAGCGACGCAGTTGATGGGACTTTCGTATTACCTTGCCGGGCGGCCTGCGGAGGCCATCGGGCCGCTGGAAAAAGCGCAGACTTGGTATCCCAGCGCGAATGTGGACGCTTCCTATATTCTCGGGATTTGCTACATCCAGACGAAAGATTACGCCAACGCGCGCAAGGCCTTCGCGAAAATGTTTGGCGTGCCCGCGGACTCGGCCGCCAGCTACCTCTTCACGGCGCGCATGCTGCTCCGGCAAGATTACGATCCCGTCGCCGAGGAATATGCGAAGAAGGCGGCGGAGCTCGATGCCAAGCTGCCGCGGGTGCATCTGCTGCTTGGCGAGCTTTATCTCTACAAGTCGCGCCTGCCGGAAGCCGTCGAAGAGTTTCAGAAAGAACTGCAGCTGAATCCGGGAGACGCCGCCGTCTATTACAAACTAGCGGACGCTTATACGCGGCTGCAAAAATATGAGGAGGCTGAAAAACTTTTGCAGCGGTCCATCTGGTTGGACGCGACTTCGACGGGGCCGTACATCCTCATGGGAAAAGTGCTGGAGAAAAAAGGAGAGACCGCCCTCGCCGTGCGAGCATTGCAGCGCGCCCTGGCAATGGATCCCAACAATCCCATTCCTCACCATCTACTCGGACAGGCTTACCGGGAACTAGGCAGGACGGAAGATGCGGAGCGCGAACTGAAATTGTCAGAACAGTTGCAGGTTCAGAAAGACGCGAAGCCCTGATCGCGCGACTTCACGCAATTAGAGAATTAGTGCGGCCGCCTTCCCCCTGCCGCAAACATGTATTCTTAGTGCGTCGCAGCCGCGCTGCTGCCCTGTTCGCTGGAAAGCTTCTGTACTAGCTCCGCAGGCAGGTCGTGCAAGAGTTCCAGGAACACCCCGTTTGTCCAGCCAAAGCCCACTATGTTCATGTGATAGCCGGCGGTCACCTGGGTTTCGGACGAGCGCGTGACGGCGTTATATTTTTCCCGAATGGTTCCGTCCTGCCGGAAATTTTCCGCCACCGTGGAGAGAAACTCGTACGAGACGCGGTCGGCTTCCTTGTTGAATCCATATTTTCGCAAACCTTCGTCGGCAATCAGCTGATCCGGCGCCCAGGCGTAAGGCAAGTCCCACTGGCCGCCTGTTTCGTGCGGACTCATGACCAGCCCGCCGGGCTGCTCAAACGTGGGGAGATGCTTCACCAGCGCTTGCGCCTGCTCCGGGGTTGCGATACCGGCCCACAGTGGGAAAAAGGTCGTCACATAATCGTAGGACGATTGCGCTTGATGCACGAAATCATAGTCCACAAACAGGCCGCGGCGGCTATTCCAGAGGTACTTCTGGATCGCCGCTTTGCGCTCTTCCGCGCGCTTCTGCCACTGTTCTGCATCTTCCGTGTGGCCCAGAATCTTACTAATCTCTTCCAGATCCGTTTCGGACTTGTAGAGCAGGCTGTTGAGGCAGACCGGTGCAAAATGATGCGTGCCCGCTCCATACGGGCCAAAGCGGAACGAAATGTCATAACCGGATTCACGCATGGAGCGGTCGCCCTTGTAGAAGTCCGCACTCAAGGCCACGTCTGAGGCGACGGTGCAATCCGGTTTGGCTGTCGTGCGGGCGACATCGCATACCTGAAGCGAGTAGGTCGAACCGGCGACAGACGAGGCGGTTTGCCCCGATGCTTTTCTGACGACTAGACTCTGATCCACATCCGGATGAGCCAGGATGTAGGCCACAACTTCTCGATAGTGGCCTGTTTCATCCTTCACGCTTTCGGGCGCGGGGCCATCTCCAAAATCGAAATAGCGGGAAAGTTCTGTGGACCCTGCGAGGTGAGGCTCGACAACCCACAGGCTGTGATCCTTGACAGCCAGTTGGTAAGCCTTCTCGAGCCACTTGTGATCTTCGTGGCCCGCGGCCTTCTGCGCACCGTAGACGCCCAGAATCATCGAAGTCAGGAAGGGCGGCTGGGACCGCGTGAGGTAATAGGTGCGGTTGGCGTTCAAGACAGCGCCGTAATGCTCGACCTCGAACAGAAAATTGTTGACCATGTCCCGGGCAAGATCGAGCCGGCCATCGCGAAGAAGTCCCACGACGATGAAGTAGCTGTCCCATCCGTACATTTCATTAAACCTTCCGCCGGGGACAACGTAACGGTTCTCCAGGTAAAGCAAGCCGGGAGGATCGATGGATTGGGCGGCGCTCGCTCCCAGATGACTTGCGGACGGAGGCAAGCTTCTGACTTGAATCCTGCAGCGAGTCTCGAGTTGCTTCACGGATTCCGGCATGGGAAAGTCGGCGGGAAGATAGAGCTGTGGCGCGGTGGTCAGTTTGGTATCGCTGAAAGTGGCGCAGTCAGAAAGAGATCGGGAGAGAGTGTTCCATCCCGCGGAGATATAAGAGCGAATTGGTTCGAGTCCGGTGCTTGCGTCTTTGTGAGACTGCTGCGCCGGAATGGTAGCCGGAGTCAGCGCGAGGAGGACAGTCAAAAGGAGCAGCCGCCATCGCTTTGCAGTGGGCCAAAGCAGAGCTGTGGGAGACGAAAGGACGCTTCCGGGGCGCATGTACTGAGTGAGCATAAACGGTAGCAAGTCGTTTAGCAACAAGAGTTTGCAGGGAAACAAGGGCGTGGTTATCTTGCCCTTTTTGGCGCTGTGTTCGCATGTGTCACGACCAAGTTTGAGACCACTCACCCAGTGCTCGTCCCGAGCCTGCCACGAACCGTTGACCTTTTCCATAACCACCTACTTGCATCTACTTACTTTAGTTTCTTGGTCCGCAACTTGGTTCGGACTCGAATGCAGCCAGTTTAGCTTGCCGCGCCGCGCCACAGTGGCCCTCGCTTTGCGATCTGACATCCAACCAGAATTGCAAGGCTCCCCCGAGTTTCAAAAGAGATTCCCTCACAACATGGGATTCATCACCCTCTCAGGTGTAGGTTCAACGCCTCTCGCACCCAAGCCGTGTTTCTACATCGACCATTTCTGCGGGCTGTGCGGCGGCGGGCGAACCTAATAAGGGTGCCTAAAGCTAGAGCAACCTATTCTGGTTGCTAAATACATACACAACCTAATTTGCTTGCCACACATACTCCCGATGATTGTGCACAATGGCTCGAATCGGCCGCTATTTTGCACAGTTCGTGCACAGTGGACCACAATTGAGAGATTGGAGCAGAGATGAATCTCGTAAATGCTTTGCACCTTTGGGAAATGGTGGACGTGACCGGGATCGAACCGGCGACCCCCTGCTTGCAAAGCGAGAAAACAAACTCTATCTTATTGGTTCGCTTGGCTTTGTTCTGTGTCCTAGTACCCGGTTTTCGACCTAATTTGGCAGCCCTTTTTTGTTACTGGTCCCAAGATGGACCCAAATTTGATGACTGCCTGCCTAACAGTCAATTTTGATCATCGACTTTTGCACCTTTTTTCCGGCATCCGGACCCTCATTGGACCCAAGTCTTGTACGCTGCGCGGCACGCTGCCGAAAGCTTTATCGTGATGGACCTAATCGACTGGCGCCCCTCCGGGGCTAGTTGCTTGGGCAGCAGAGGGTATGGTCTTTCCGCCTTGTAGGTACAAACTGACTAGGGCGGAAACATCGGAGCATCTTTCTTTTCCGGTTAGGTGGTCGTTTAGAACCCTCCTCATATAAACGTCGTCATACCAATTCGGAATTTTTCTCAGATTGAAATCGTCGACATGTACGTCCGTAAAGCATAGGGCTGCACTTTGAAAATTGGCAGCCGTGACCGGATCGTTAGCCGGCGCAGTGGACACGATCTGGCCAACCACAAGGCTATCGAAAAGAATATGCCCAGTACTTTCGAATTGAGGGAATCCCCTGGTTTTCTTGAAGTGCGCTTTCGCCTCGATCCAAATATGGAAGGGAGCCGGAACGCAGGTAGCGTTATGCAAACTGGGATCATACAGCGTCAACTCATCGCCGCCCTCCTGGACAGTGAACGGGAATGCCTTGCCAAGGGCTGGCGCTGCCCCGTCCTTAAGGGTGGGAAGGTCCAAGACGCTGCAGGGATCGATTGTCCGAGTGAAGAGCGCCTGGACGCCTCGTCCTTGGCTGCTCCCAGGAGGGGCCGACTTTGCTCCTTGCGCAATCCTGCTGCCAGGCATGGGAGTGCTGTTGGCGGGCGGAGCAGCGTTGGCCCCTGCGTTCGGTCCCCGTGCGTTGCTGCCGCCCGCCTTTCCGATGGGCTTTTCTGCGCCAGCGCTGAGGATGTCGCAGCAGGGAATTGCGCCATCGACTGAGACTTGATGCGTCTTGAAGTTGGAATAGACGCCTTGGCCGACCCTGAGCGATTTCAGCATCGACGCGTCCTTCACCGCGAACTGAAAGGATTGGCCGCTGCTGCTGACCTTGGCGGTAACCACGCCCCTTGCGGCGTCGACGCTGGTGACCTCGCAGCACGGTAGGCCCGGCTTGACCGCGCTGCCGAGGTCTTGCCCCGTCGCAATGTTCCCCACGCCTCCGGCCTTGCCCATGCTAGTGATGTTGCAGCAGGGCTGCACTCCATCGACTGAAACCTGGTGCGTCTGGAAGTTGGCATAGACACCCTGTCCCACTTTCAGCGACTTCAGCAACGCAGCATCGTTAACGTTGAACTGAAACGTTCGGCCGCTGGCCTTATCCTGCGCTGCGACGAAGCCGGTGTGTGGATCTATGGCCTGAATGGGGCAGCAGGGCCCGGCTGTACTCTTTGCCGGCGACGATTTCGGCGTGCTCCGATCCGCAGGCGTGCCAATGCCGGGGCCCGAGCTTGAGCTGGGGCTGGCCGAAGGCAGGGCATCACCTGGTACCTGGTAGTGTGTGTTCAGGCTGACGGTGGTATTTCGGGCAGGGAACTTCCGACCGTGTTGGTCCTTCAGCGGTGTGCCCAAAAGGCTGTAGGTCGCTTTGCCGTGATAGGTGTGGCTAATCGAATTACCGGAATGAGGCGGCGCCGTATCCGACACCGACGGCGAACTGCCGTCACCCCAATCCACCTGGTAGGCAATTGGATCGTTGTAAGGATAGCAGGGGCGCATCTGCAGGGTGTAGGTGCTCGGGTAGTCGGCAACCGGCGACGTGTTCCCCGCGATCAGCGGGCTGAGGGCCGAGGACTCGCCGAGCACAAGGAAGCCTAGGTGCTTTTCCCAATTGTACAAGATCCAGTCGGCGCCGACCCAGTCCTCGGGGAAGATTCCGCTGGGGTCTAAATCCGCCAAAGCGGGCGACCAAGCTTTGGCGCGAATGTCCAAACCGAAATCAAGGTCGCCGGTGACGGCCGAGAGGTCAGGGCCTTTCTTGGAGCACGGTCCGTAATAAGCCCACAGATCAGCTTTGACATATGGCGCCGGCCCGAGCTTTGCTACGGCGAGGGGCGGCACCTCGCTCAATATGTCCCCGGACAACCCGACGGTGACCATGAGCCCGCCGAAGAGATAGGGCTTGATCACCCCTCTCAAGCCTTGCGCGGCGAAATCGAGCTCGCGCGTAATGCTCAAGGGGGTCTGGCTGAATGAGCTCGAGTTGCTGCAACCGCCCATGGTACAGTTCACCTGAAGACTCCCCGTTCTGCTGCCGCTGACCGCGTACTTGACTGTAACCAAGTTGTCGGCTTCGAGGTGAATCACCGCATCCGCGAAGGCGTCCAGTTCGACGTAGACGGGAATGCCGGCGGCATCGAAATGAGGCTCAGCCAACTTTATTTTTCCCAGCTCCCATTCAAAGTCATGCGTGAGATTGACCTGCGCATCGATGTCGATGTTCGTTCCCAGGGTCAGTGTTCCCGAACCCGAGACTCTCTTGAACTTCAAAGCAATCGGTGCGCAAAATTCTTGATGCACCCTGAAGTCCAGGCCGAGGGCCGCGCTCCCCTGGACGGGGAACGCCACTTTGAATTTTCCGGTCACGAAACCGTTCTCCCCCGGCTCATTCTCCATGGTCAACGAGAACAACTGGCCGGTGGTGGCGAAGCTGACCGAGGCCTGCTTGCTTACCGTGTGCCAACCGAAACAATCACTGGCACTGGTGGCCATCAATCGCGGCGCCCCGGGCAAGACTTGCTTGATGGGGAGGCGTTTATCGGGCGTGTCCCCTGGTTTCTGCTGCCTTTCGTATTCTCTCTGCAGTTCGCCACTTGCCCATTTCTCTGCGTTCGCCCTGCTAACCATATACAGCGTGTCTCGCGGATCAGAGCTCCTAGCGTCGGCGAGTAGCGAATCCTTAACAACCTTAGGGAGCGGGGACTCTTCGAGACCCCGAGTGCCGGCGATGTGATAGACCTCGAACCGCGAGTAGGTTTTCCCCTCGAACACTCCGCTGAGGCGGTGGAGTTGCCAATGCCGGCCTTTGGAAACGAGCTCGATCCCGGGCGGGGCCGCCGTGCTTCTTTGCACCGGCGTCATCATCCGCGGCTTCTTTCGCTGGGTGGACGAGTTGACCTGGGCGGCTGCCGGCAAACAAAGACTCGCGAACCCAAGGGAGACGACCGCCCAAACTCCGAACGCTCTTAATTGGTTCTTTCTCATGTCCTTTTTTGCTTCTCCTCCCTCGCGAAAAACTTAGCCCATCAAGAATCTGGGTTTAGGGCTGCGGCAGTGCAGTCGTGTCCTGCACGAACCCGCCAGTGGAAGAAATCTCGTTGACTTGCGTGGATACCGTGTTCAGCGCCGCTGCTGCGGCTTGCGCATTTTTAGCCTGCCGCAGGGCGCGGATGGATTGCTTGAGCGTGTTGGCCTGATTGACGACGCTGTTCAAAAAGTTCAAGCCTTCGAGAATGAGATTCAAGTTGCGGAAGCGCTGCGAGAAGGGAGGCGCGTGAACGGCGAATGAATTGGCGGTGGTTTCCAGTTGCTGGATGAGCGGCCCGCAGCACGAGTCCACGTAACCGGCAGGCACCGGTCCAGTGCCGGTGTCTTGCTGGAAGCCTCCCGCACCAGCAGCATTCGAGTTGGCTGTGGGGATGGGTGCCCCGCCACTGCTGGGTGCTGTGGTGTCCTGTTGAAAGCCGCCGCTCTGGCCCCCGGCTGGAGCGGAGGTTTGCCCGCCGGGTTCGCCCGGGGCGGCTGCGGGCAGCTTGCTGCGAAGCTGGGCCACCACATCTGTAAGCCTCGCGACCTCCTGCGGCACCACGGAGTCGAAACCCGGCATGAGCGGCGCATCAATCATTCCTTGGGCGCTGTACGTCGTGGGGACCACGCGATAGCGATAGATCATCCCGTGGTTGCCTACGGCGTAGCCGCGGTCGCGGGACGGCACAGCAAAAGCATTCACGTTGGCGGGAAAGCCGATGTCTCGGGACGTCCAGCTTCTGCCGTCCTTTGTAAAAGCCATGGTGCGGTATCCAATGGACCAGCCCACCTCGGGATCGGCAAACTTCATTTCCGGCCTACCGCCAACGTGCGCACCCGAGAGCTGATGCCAGGTCTGCCCGCCATCGTCGCAGGAATAAAAAGTCCCGTTGCTGACGCGCAAGAAGCCGGTGTTCTCATTGAGAAAAAATACTTCGCCTTCTTTGCCTCCCTCATCCGGGAGTGCGAGCGACACTCGCCAAGTCGCCCCGCCGTCCAGGGTCTTGGCGAGGATCGTTGTGTTCCCGTGATACGCCACCGCGTAACCGACCTGCGGCGAAGGAAAGTGCAAGCTCTGAAACGTACAGGCCACGTCCTGGGTAAGTCCGCTGGTCTGCAAACTGATTCTGCACACAAACACCGGTTGCCAGGTCTTGCCACCATCCACGGTCCTCAAGATCTTGTCGGACGAGGACATAAGCCCCACACTTGGAGACGTGAAGGTGTAGTCGTAGAAGTCGCCGTGGAAGTTGCCGGCCACCTCCCAATTCTGGGCGTCCACGGTGCGCAAAAGTTTTTCTTTCCCTTGCCACATCCAGCCATGGCGCGCGTCAGTAAAACGTATGTCGCGATAGGCCTTGTCATTTGACTGCGTGTCCCCGAGGCTCACACTCCAGTGTTCGCCGCCATCGGCTGTGTAAAGCACAACACCACCGGTCTGCGCATTTCTCCCGCCTATGGCCCATCCCACGTTTCGATTGGCGAAAAAGACATCGAGGAGTAGAATGTCTTCGGGATAGCTGACCGGCTCCCAAATGCCCTTGAATTTTGGTTCCTCGACGCCGGGAGATGTGGCTGCCTTTGGGACGGTCCGTTGACGTACGGCATTACGCCGAACGGGCGTCTGTGCCCGCGCACCTTGCGGCGCGCTGAGCAATGCCCCTGCCAGGAGCACATAGATCCACCTTGTTAAGAAACCAGCGCCCCAGCGCTTGTACGCCCTCTTCATGGCAGTTCCCTTCCCGTGGGTTGCTTTGGCCCGGGCGGTGGACTAGAATCTGCACGCGCTGAAGGAGTTCGGGCTCACTGCCCAGGCGCCTGTTGCTTATTCAACTACACTGACGCGTGGAGTCTTGAGGCGACGGTCAAATTTTTCTCAAAAAGTTTTGAAGGCCTCATGGGAGTGCAGGCCGATCACGGTTATTCGTTTGGGTCCTTTTTTTTGGACCCGGTAGAGAAGGTCCTTCTCCGCGACGGTCATCCCGTAGCACTGCCTCCGAAAGCTCTGGAAACCCTGCTGGCCCTGGTCGAGAACCGCGGGCATGTGATGGAGAAAGCTGAGCTTCTGCATCGCGTGTGGCCGGATACGTTCGTCCAAGAAGCCACGTTGGCGCAAAATATCTTCACGCTTCGGAAGATTCTGGGCGATTCGCCGGAAGGTCCACACTATATCGAAACAGTGCCGCGGCGCGGCTACCGCTTCATTGCACCCATCAACGGCGCCGATCAGCAGCGGAGCGGCGGCGCTGGTAGACCTGGGTCTGACCTTTCCCGGCTTCGGCCATCACGGAAAGTTCTGTTGTCGGCCGCTGTGATCCTTGTCGTTTGCGTTGGTGTCGGGGCATATCTCCGCGGGCGACATCTCGGACTTCTGCCTGCTCCGCCCACTAGCAAGGTCATGCTTGCCGTGTTGCCGTTTGAGAACCTCACCGGAGATCCGCAACAGGAATATTTCAGCGACGGATTGACCGAAGAACTGATCACGCAGTTGGGCGGCATGAGTCCGCAACGACTGGCTGTGATCGCCCGCACTTCCGTGATGCATTACCGCAAGACTAACGAAACCGTAGCGCAGATTGGGCAGGAACTCGGCGTTGACTATGTCGTGGAGGGAAGTGTCGTCCGTGAGAAGAATCTCGTGCGGATCAGCTCACAATTAGTCAGGGTCCGTGATCAAACGCACGTTTGGGCCCACAGTTATGAGCGCGATCTCGGCGGGGTCCTAGCATTGCAGGATGATGTGGCGGCGGCCATCGCCCAGTCGATTGAAATCACGCTGGCTAGTTCAGGGGGGCCTCGCGGAACGGGAAGCCGAAGGGTCAATCCTGCCGCATATGAATTGTACTTGCAGGGACGCTATTTCTGGAACCGGCGAACCGAGGAGGGATACAAAAAGGCGCTCCAGTACTTTAATGAAGCGATCCGCGAGGATCCTAATTACGCGCAGGCTTACGCCGGACTCGCGGACACCTATGCGCTGCTAGGCTCCTTAACGAACTCGGTTCTGCCGCGCAGCGAAGCGATGCCAAAAGCGAGACAAGCGGCGCTGCGAGCGCTCGAGTTGAATGACAGGCTGGCCGAGGCACATACGTCGCTCGCTTTTGTGAAGATGCAATACGACAGGGAGTGGGCCGTTGCGGAAAGGGAGTTCCAGCAGGCCATCCAGTTAAATGCTGGCTATGCGACCGCTCACCACTGGTATGCCTACCTCCTCATGTCCCAGGGGCACACGCAACAGGCCTTGTCGGAGATTCAACTTGCGCGGGAATCCGATCCCCTGTCTCTTGTGATCAATTCCGACGTGGGGGAGATGTACTACTACGCGCATCAATTCGATCGCGCCATCCAGCAGTACCGAAAGACCCTAGAGATGGACCCTAATTTCCTTCCCGCTTACTGGCAACTTGCCTCCGCCTACGTTCACAGCAAGAGATACCCCGAGGCTATCGACACTCTGCGTCACGCTGCAGACTTGGGCGGCAGTCGGCCTGAAACGACGGCTCTTCTAGGGTATGTCTACGGTGTATCCGGGCAGTATGAAGAAGCGGAAAAGCGGTTGACCGAACTGCTGGAGCTTTCGCGGCGGCGCCCCGATGTGACTCAATCGATTCCACTGGTTTATGCAGGCTTGGGAAAGAGGGACCAGATGTTCGCGAGCCTCGAGAAAGCCTGCCAAGAGCGCACCGGCTCCGTCATCCTCATCAAGGCTGACCCAACGCTCGACGCTCTGCACACCGACCCGCGCTACGCCCAAGCGGTGCGTTGCGTTGGTCTGACTCCTTAGTTGAGCCTGCATCTGTTAGCCGCGCGCAGTGGATCGACTTTGCGCTTGATGTGGCTGCGTCTCTACTCTTCCGCCAACTCGCCTCGCTCGTTGAGCGTCACGAGTGGAACTGGCCGCAAGGGGACACTGAGACGATAGCGGGCGTGACGCCGTTCCCCCTCGCGAACCAACGCGCCCTTCGCAACCAGATCCGCCAGGTCCCGCGTGGTCGTCGCTGGTGACGCCCCGGTGATGGTGCTGTATTTTCCAGCCGTAAGCCCGCCTCGGAATCCTTCGGGACCTTCCCGGAACATACGCAGGAGTGCTTTTTCCTGTCGCTCATTGAGCTGCCCCTTCAGCCGATCTAACAGCTTTGTTTTGTCGATCAGGAATTCCACCATTGCAATTGTCCGACGCCGCGCCTCGATGGCGACACCTGCAAACCACGTCAGCCAGTTGGTGATCTCGTTTTGCTTGTTCGACGCTTCGAGCACCTCATAGTAATTCTTGCGGCGAGCAAAAATCGTGGCCGCCAATGCCGTGAGCGTCGGCTGACCGAGGCTCTGCGCTAGAGCTTTCTCAGAGATGGCCCGTCCGATACGTCCATTGCCATCCTCGAAAGGATGGATGCATTCAAAATACAGGTGGGCAATTCCTGCCCTAGTTAAAGCCGGCAGTGCTTCTTTTTGGCCAGGCTCCGTTCGACCGAACCAAGTGATGAATCGCGCCATTTCGGATGGCACGCGCGACGACGGCGGCGCCTCGAAATGCACTTTGGGTTCATGCATCGCCTGGGAGACCACTTGCATGGGTTCGGCACCGGTTCGATACCGCCCTACATCTTTTAAGTCACGCCTGCCGCTCATCACCATCCGATGCCAGCGGAATAGCATTTCCTCCGAAAGTGGTTCCGCAAACGACCGATACAGATCAACCATCATTTCGGCAATTCCTCGCTCCGCCGGCCGAACCCGTCGCTCGTCCGCAGCCAGTCCCAGTTGCTTGCGGATGGAGGACTGCACGCTAGCTCGATCAAGAGTTTCACCTTCGATTTCCGAAGTCGTGACCGCCTCCGTGCCCATCGCCTCGATTGTCAGCTGATCGCGCTCCTCATTTCCGAGATGGCGCACAGTGCCAACGAACAAGCCTCCGCCGACGAGGAACTGCTTCTCCGCAGCCTCCAAGCGTGCTCGGTCCCACTGAAAGGTCGGCCAATCGGGTTGTTGCCAGTTCCAAGTCATGAGCGATAGACAGCCTTTCTATCACTCATATTATGCCATATTTATGAGCGATAGCTATGGAAACCATCCCTCACCCGACGACGTCGACTTGATTGCTACACCCCATAACGAAAGGAAGAGGCAATATAGTTTCGTTACGCGAATCCTAACGAAACGAACTTTTCTCGATGGCGGTAACCAACCCAATTTGCCCCTTTACTGTGACAAGCTATGACAACCGCTGTGACAGGACCTAGTTATGATCGATCGCTGTCGGCGAAATGAGTAGAGCCTTCAATCGATATATCGGGATTGACCATTCCGGGGCAGAGACATGAATGTCCAGCCTCAAGAACTTGCGCGTCTATGCTGCAGACCATTCAAGCGACCCAAGTGAAGTCGCGCCCCCTCCCAGCCTCCGCAGGTACTGGACACGCAAGGCGATTGCCGAGTGGCTGGTCGATAGGCTCTCAGAGACGCCTCTCACATTAGTGGGCATCGACCACGGTTTTTCGTTTCCCCTTCAGTACTTCGAGAAATACGGCCTGCCCCACGACTGGCCGGTTTTCTTAAACGATTTTCAAGAGTATTGGCCGACAGACCAAGAAAACACCTATGCCGATTTCGTACGCGAAGGAATTTGCGGAAATGCGGCAGCTCGTGCCGGTAATTCTCGCTGGCGACGCATCACGGAAGTGCGAGCGGGTGCTAAGTCTGTGTTCCATTTTGATGTGCCCGGATCAGTGGCCAAATCCACGCATGCTGGAATTCCATGGTTGCATTATCTCCGCATTCAAACCGGAGATCGCGTGCATTTCTGGCCGTTCGACGGCTGGAAGGTTCCGTCAGGCAAATCTGTAGTGGCGGAGGTATATCCGGCATTGTGGAGCCACAGCTTCCCTCGTGATGGCCGCAATTCTGACCAGCAAGACGCCTATGCTGCTGCGGGATGGCTGCGTCAAAGCGATCTTGACGGCAGTCTGGAGCGGTTCTTGAATCCGAGCTTGGAGGCCCGCGAAAGAAGGATTGCTGAGATCGAAGGCTGGATTTTGGGGATAGCATGAGTCTCTCGGCTATCGCGTGAGAATACGTTGAAGGCGGGTTCTGGTTTGGAAGCTGAAATAACAACGATTGCTCGGCTGAGTGCCGACCGCGTCCACCGTCCCGCTTCTCCGTTAAGGGAGGGAACGACGAATAGCATCTCGAATTGCAGTCTCGATGCGTACGCCTCTGCGGGAGAAGCCCAGTTCCGGCAGAATTTCCTCCATTATTTGCTCGTCGGTGCGGAGTTGGCCATCCGAAATGACCCAGCGCACCAGCTCAACGAGTTCATTAGAGCTATAGTCATCGATGGTAGCCTTGCGAGGAATATACGGTCGCGGTTTCCGGTGGCCGGTAGACTGAGGAACTTGACTTGAGTTTCCAATAGCTTCCTTTCTCGCAGAGCTTGTTGCTGCAGGAGGCCCGTCGGCGCCTGCGCCGTTCAAATCCTTGTGGTCTGCGTACTCCACTGCTTTATGAAAAGTTTCCACGGCACGCCGAACTTCTTCGTCCTTGCGCATGAACCAATCGGTTGACCATATCCGATGAAATCGCCATCCAAGATTCTCAAGCTGTGCCTGGCGCAGCCGGTCTCGGTCCCGCGCGGTGGGGCTGGAGTGATACGAAGCGCCGTCGCACTCGATAGCCAACACGAATCGTCCAGGCTTCCTCGGGTGTTGCGCAACGAGGTCTATTCGAAATCGTGATGCGCCCATTTGTGGAATTAGTGCAATCCCATGTGAGGTGAGCACGTCTGAGACCTTGCTCGATCAAGTCCGAAAGGAATACGAAGCACTGCGAAGTCCGCTCGTTGCCGGTTGAATCAGTCAGGAAGTCAGAAAGCGCGAATGCGATAGAACTGGCACCGCCACCAACGCCCTACGACGCAGGAGGGTCAGAGCTACCACATAACGGCCTTCAGACCGAAGCCACAGGGGGAACAGACACAGGAAGGGGCCGACTGCTTACGGTGGAAGAAGTCGCTGTCCTGCTGCACGTGCCTGTTTCGTGGGTGTATGGACGCACGCGCAAACGATCTTTAGAGCGATTGCCTGGCTACCGACTCGGGAAATACTGGCGCTTCCGCAAAGAGGACATCACGGCCTGGTTGGAGTCGCAGAATCCGCGAGCGAGGTCCCTGTGAGGGCCCTCTCGCCAAAGCTGAACTGTTTCAGGGGGCCGGAACTTCCTAGCGCGTTTGTGCGAAACATTTCGAGTACAATCAGGGCCGACACAGAACAGGCCAAGCGAACCATCGAAGGAGGAACGATGGTTCGCAGGCGGTATCAACGAGGTTCGCTCTTCAAGCGCGGCAAACGAGAAAAAGTTTGGGTTGCCCGCTGGTGGGAGGATGTCATCGACGCAGACGGAACAATGGGGAGGGTGCGCCGGTCCATTGTGATTGGTACGGTCGCAGAACTTGCTACGCGGCGTCTCGCGATGCACGCTCTCTCAGAGCGGCTTCGTCTATTGAACAGCGGAAGCCAACGGCCACAACCCATGCGCACCCTGAAGGATTTTGTGCAAAAGGACTGGGAACCCGTTGTGCTTCCGACCCTCAAGTACGCAACACAAAAGCATTACAAGTACATACTTAAAGCCCATCTGATTCCAGCCTTTGGTGAATTCCGACTCCCGGACATCTCTCGCGAGGCAATTCAGAATTTCCTTCTGACAAAGCTTCGCGAGGATTATTCGTGGGAGTCTGTTCATCATTTCAGGTGCGCGTTAAGCAAAGTGCTGGGCTCGGCGGAGGAGTGGAACTACCTGGCCGACAACCCAGTGCGAAAGACGCGACTCCCAAGACGGGAATACAAGCAGGAACGGCCCATCCTTGCACCGGCACAAGTGTGGCGGCTAATGATTGCTCTTCCAGAGCCCGCTCGGTCCGTGGCCATGTTGTTGGTCTTGACAGGGCTTCGGATCGGTGAGCTTCTAGCGCTTCGATGGAAGAGTGTAGATTTAGGCGCTCAAACGCTGCGTGTAACGGCGACCGTTTATGAAGGGCACTTCGACGCTCCAAAAACGAAGCGAAGTGTCCGCACTATCCCACTTGGTCCAAAAGCTCTTTCGGTCCTCACCGTTCTTCACAAAAGAGCTCATGATCCTAACGATTTGGTTTTCTCGACTCGTTCGGGTGAGCCCTTGTGCCGAAGAAATCTCTTGCATCGTCACTTGCAGCCCACGTGCAAAAAGCTAGGTTTGCCAAGAATGTCTTGGCACGCTCTGCGACATTGTCACGCGACGTTGCTGGACGCTGCGGGAGCGCCGTTAGGCACAGTGCAAGCGCTGCTAGGTCACTCTTCGCCGGAGGTCACGCGACAGATTTATCTGCACGCGATTCCAGCGGAGCAACGCCGAGCGGTTGAGGGAGTGGAGAAGCTTTTAGTTGGACCCAAATGGACCCAAATTGAGGAAGTCACGCAACGGCCCAATTAGTAAGTGATTGAAATTGCAGGCAGATGGTTGGTGGACGTGAGGGGATTCGAACCCCTGACCCCCTGCTTGCAAAGCAGGTGCTCTCCCAGCTGAGCTACACGCCCCCTGCAACTGTATGATTCTAAAATGATTCTAATCGAATTTCATGCGAATGACCACCTGCCTTCTGAGGAACTGATGCCGTCATACGGCACCGGTTTTTGCGGGAATGATCTCTAGCCCAAGGTCTCGGGCTTGTTTACGGAGCCGGGCTTCCAGACGCTGCCGGTTCTGCAACTCGTTTTGTACGCAGATGGTCTCATCGTAGGCCTGTCTGGTCGTCAGCATGTGGTAGATGACGCGCGCCAGTTTGTGCGCAGCAGCGGTGATCGCTTTCGGGGCTCCCAACTTAGCTCGCATCCGGCGAAAGTAATGCCCGAGGTAGGATTGGCTGCGATAGAGGGATTGCGCCGCCATGCGGAGGGCCGTGGCCGCTCGGTTCTTGACCTTACGTGTTTTGACCGACAGTATTTTTCCACCGCTGATCCGGTTATCCGGACAGAGCCCCAGCCAGGATGTGAACGCCGCCGCGTTGGCGAACCGCGAGAGATCAGGACCGATCTCCGCCAAAAGAGTTTGCGTCGTGAGCGTGTGCACCCCTGGAATTTGTGTCAGGTCCACTCCGAAGATCCGATAGAGATGACTCTGGAGATCGAAGCCGGGCTTGCCACCGCGTGTGTTTTGCCCATCTTGTGATTTCCACTTGGGATCTTCCGGCGGATCCGCTTTCGACTCGAATGTCTCTAGATACTGCTCGATCTCCTTGTCGCACGCACCGATCAACTTTTGGTAATGACGGTACGCCGCCAGCGATTGGCCGAGCGTGAACAGATGCTCGCGCCGGTAGTCCCCAACCAAAGATTTTGCAATCGTGCTCTCGGTGGCCTTGATCCGCCCGTCGCGCAGTTTCGCCAACGTCTGTGGGTTGCGCTCGCCAGCCAAGATCGCCTCGATGATCGCTAGCCCGGTCATACCGGTGATATCGCTGATGACGTGGTGCAACTGCAGGTTCATCTGATCCAACGCCTTTTGTATGTGTTGCACATGACTCGACGCCATCTGTACCAGACCATCCCGATGACGGAGGATCGAGCGCACCGTGCAGACCTCCTGTTCCGGCCGGAACGACCCCCGCAGCAGCCCCACTGAATGCAGGTACTGCAGCCATTGACAGTCGGAAACGTCTGACTTGCGCCCCGGCACATTCTTTACGTGGTGTGCGTTGACCAGAAAGACTTGCAATCCCCGCGCCTCCAGGATCTGAAAGAACGGGATCCAGTACACTCCTGTCGATTCCATCGCCACTGTCTCAATGTTGCAGGATTTCAACCAGTCTGCAGCGGCGTGCAGGTCTTCTGTGAATGTCGAGAAATGGCGAACCGGTTGCGCATCGCGATCCGCAGGCACGGCGATGTAGATCTCGGTGGCCCCTATATCTACGCCAGCGGCATTCGGATTAAGGCTGTGCAAGACCGGTGTACCGGTCTTCTTGCTGCTCCTTCGTTTTCTCGACATGGCTCTCCCTTGAACGGATCTGCCATGCGAGTCGGCCCAAACTGTGCGAAAGAGAGTACTCTTCTGATCGGGATCGACGTACCCCAGTACGAGGCCGCCGTCACCACTGACTTGAGCACGGAGTCTGGGACCATACTTCTAAACGGGCTCCCGAAGGATGCACCATTGTGGTTTTCGGCCTACTTGCCGGCACGCATGGACCCGATTATGTTATCGCACCACCAACTGAGACTCAGTTCCTTACCTGCTTGACCCGCATACCGCGGGCCCGTTACTTCTAACTCAATCCGGAATGTTTGGTGCGGCGGCGGAAAAGCCTGACCAGAGATTTCACTTCACTGACGCGGAAGCGCAAGAAGAGTAAAACATTGAACAGCAACCCTTCGGCTTCCAATACGTTTGGGTGGAGTTTGCTGAGGAACTCAGGTTCGAGCATCAGGACAAATCCTCCCTCGTAGTTTTCGCCAGCCGGGAGGCGATGAGGGAACTTGCCTTGATGCAACTTCAGGTCGCTATAAATTGAGCGTTAGCGCTCCGGTTTTCCACACTTCCCGGGGACGAGAATGTGACAACGCTAGTTCGCTCTCTCGGGGGAACTCAGGCCCCGAGGATTGGAGCGATGGGTGATCTCCAACGGAGGAAGTCTATCACATTTCTGGAATTATCCAGAAACAATTAAACAGTTCTGAAACGATGGGGCAACGCAACGTCTATGCTAGGAATCGCACGAAGACAAAGTTTGTTGAGGCGGGTACTGGTAACACCAACGGATACTATCTGGTGAGCCAGTGAGGTTGAACAACCTACGGCGACCACCGTGGTACAATCCGGCACAGAGGCAAAGCCCCATGCAGCCACAGTCGCAAGTCGAAACTCACGTTGCGTGCCCTAAGTGTGGTAAGGCTACACATTTGGGCCACGCTGACCTAGACCGTCTATTGGAAAATGACGAAGACATTGAAGCGGTTTGCTTTCAATTCGGTTGTGAATACAAATGGAAGCTGAATGCGCAGGAGAAAGCCCGTGTTCGTAATCAGCGCAAGGAGTGGCGGCAGGTGGCAAAGGCAAAGAAGGCGCAGGCGTAGCAGGCGGCGGATATGAAGGGTTCCTACTGGCACAGAATGGCACATTTTCACTTCCTCAATGTTCCACACTTTACTTCGGTCTACTTCGGCGTAATGCTTCAAAAACCCGCTAAAACATTGGGTTTTCGCAGTAATGAAGGCTGAAATCATAGCCGTAGGTTCCGAACTGCTGACTCCGGACCGCGTGGACACCAACTCGCTCTTCCTGACCGAAGAGCTGAACAAGCTCGGCATCGAGGTGGTGCGCAAATCGATTGTCGGCGACAATCGCGATACTTTGAGCGCGGCTTTCAAGGAAGCGATGGAGCGCGTCGAGTTGATCATTGCGTCGGGCGGGTTGGGCCCTACGGAAGACGATCTGACGCGCGAGACCGTTGCGGACCTTCTAGGCCGCAAGCTGCACCTCAATAATGAAATCCTCCGTTACATCGAAGGGCGCTTCCGGCAACTCGGCCGGGAAATGCCTGCCGTAAATGTGCGACAAGCGATGGTGCCGGAAGGCGCGGAAGTTCTCGAAAATCCGCGCGGCTCCGCGCCTGGGCTGTGGATTGAAGATGCGGGACATTTCATCGCGCTGCTTCCCGGCCCGCCGCGCGAATTGAAACCCATGTACCAGGAACGGGTTTTGCCGCGGCTACTGCGTCGCAGCTCGAAGGTCCGCATGTTTCACCGCGAATTGCGGGTGGCAGGCTTGGGAGAATCGGGCGTCGAGCAGCGCATCCGGCCGATTTACACGCGCTACACGGACGTGAACACCACCATTCTTGCCGCGCCGGGCGAGATTCAGATTCACCTCCGCATGTGGACCGACGACGCGGCGCACGCACAAAAAACGCTGGACGAAATCGCGCAGGGCTTCGAAATCGCACTGGCCGACCGCATCTTCTCGCAGGACGGCTCTTCGATGGAGGAAGTGGTGGCAAGCCTGCTGACGCGAAACAATTCCACGATCTCCGCGGCGGAAAGTTGCACCGGTGGATTGCTTGCACAGCGGCTGACCAGTATCGCGGGCAGCTCCTCGTATTTCTTAGGTGGCGTGGTGAGCTACAGCAACGAGCTGAAGACGGCGTGGGCGGATGTGCCGGCGGAACTCATCCAAACGAAAGGCGCGGTCAGCAGCGAGGTGGCTATCGCGCTGGCGGAGGGCATTCGGCGGCAGGTCGGGAGCACGCTGGGCGTGGGCATCACCGGTATCGCCGGGCCGGGCGGCGGCAGCGAGGAAAAACCCGTCGGCACCGTACACATCGCGCTGTCACATGCCGGCGGCGTGAAAGAGCGCGGCGTGGTCTTCCCGGGCGACCGCGAAGCCATTCGTTGGCATGCCTCGCAACTGGCGCTGGACCTAGTGCGCATCCATTTCCTCTACAACGGCGGAGAACCGCCATCGCGTATCGCCAAAAGGGCGTGACATTCCATGCAGCTATTCGTCGCACTGGAAGTTCCCGCTGAGGTGCGGGAAAATCTCGCAAGCTTGCTGCAATCCTTTCGCGCAGTCTCGCCGCAAATCCGTTGGGTTCGGCCGGAAAATCTGCACGTGACGCTGAAGTTCATTGGTGAAGTGCCGCAAACAAAACTCGCCGAAATTCGCAGTGCACTTGCCAGCGTGCGCTCTGCGCAATCCGTCACGCTGGATTTTCGCGGACTCGGCTTTTTTCCAAACGAAAAACGTCCGCGCGTTTTCTGGACGGGTATTGCGGCTTCGGCAAATCTGAAAACTCTGGCGGCCGATATCGACGGGGCAACGGAAAGACTGGACATCCCACGGGAGCAGCGGCCTTTTTCGCCGCATCTGACGCTCGCGCGGTTCGACCCTCCGCGGCTGCCGGAAACCCTTCGCGCGCCGATCCGGGAAAATGCAGCGCGCGATTTTGGTTCGCTGCGCGCGAGTCAATTTCACCTGATCGAAAGCAAGCTAAAACCCTCTGGCGCAGAGTACACTACGGTCGAAAGTTTTTCGTTCGCGGCGGCGGAGGCCTGACGGAGCATGCTTGCAGTTTCGATCACTGCCATTCTGATTCCATGCGCGGCCTATCTGTTGGGCTCGATTCCTTTTGGATTGCTGCTCGCAAAATTATTTGGCGGCGGGGACGTTCGCAAAGCCGGCAGCGGCAACATCGGAGCGACCAACGTAGCACGCGTCGTGGGCCCGCTGGCAGGTGTTCTCACGCTGATGTTCGACACCGCGAAGGGTGCGGCAGCCGTGTGGCTTGCAGGCCGGTTCACCCAAGAAAGCGCTACATGGATGATGATCGGCGCTATCGCGGTGCTGCTGGGACATTGCTTTCCAGTATGGCTGAAGTTCAAGGGCGGCAAAGGCGTGGCTACGGCTCTGGGTGTGTTTCTAGCCCTGTGCCCGCTTGCAGCGGCCGCCGCTTTGCTGCTCTTCCTTCTGTGCGTAGCCTATTGGCGTTATGTTTCGCTGGGTTCCGTTGCGGCGGCGGCGGCGATGCCGCTGACCATCTATTTTCTGTGGGCGCCACATCACGCGCCACCCATCAGCGTCGACGCGGGGACGCTGGCCATCGCGCTGCTCGTGATCTACAAGCATGACGGAAACCTTCAGCGGCTGGTGGAAGGCACGGAGCCGCGATTTTCCTTTGGCAAAAAGAAAGAAGCGGAATGACGAGGATCGCCATTTTGGGCGCGGGAAGCTGGGGAACGGCGCTGGCGATTGTGCTTTCCCGCACCCGCAAGCCGCACGAAATGTCCCTTTGGGTGCGCGACAGCGAGCTCGCTGAATCGATCCGCAGCCATAGAGAAAATAAAGCGTACCTTCCTGGCTTGAAACTGCCGGAGAGCGTTCGCGTTCATTCTCGATTGAAAGATGCGCTTTCTGGCGCGCAGTTGGTTCTTGGCGCAATGCCGTCGGCGCATGCGCGCGCCGTCTACGGCTCCGCGATTGCTCATGCCAACGCTGGGACGACTTTCGTCAGCGCCACCAAAGGGCTTGAACCGGGGACGCACTTGCGGGTAAGCGAAGTGGTCGCGCAAGTCGTCTCGCCAAAGTTTGCGCCGCGCATCGCGGTGATTTCCGGGCCGTCGTTCGCGGCGGAGGCGGCTCGCGGCGAACCCACGGCCGTCGTCCTGGCTTCACGGGATGCCGCGCTTGCCACGGAGCTGCAGGAGGAATTTGCCGGTCCAAACTTCCGCCTCTATACCAACGACGACGTTCTGGGCGTGGAGCTTGCCGGTGCGATGAAGAATGTGATGGCAATTGCGGCGGGGGCGTGCCAGGGGCTTGGTCTTGGTTCGAATGCGCTCGCGGCGCTGATCACCCGCGGACTGGCGGAAATGGCGCGTTTGGCTGTGGCTCTGGGAGCGCGTTCGGAAACACTCAGCGGCCTGGCGGGACTGGGCGATTTGGTTTTAACGTGCACGGGTTCTCTGAGCCGCAATCGCTTTGTGGGGATCGAGCTGGGCAAGGGGCGAGCGCTGGGCGAAATCCTCGCCAATATGCGCATGGTTGCCGAGGGCGTACATACCACCGAGCCGTTGCTGGCGCTGGCCCGCGAGCATCAAATCGAGATGCCGATCACTGAGCAGGTTAACGCCATCCTGCACGCGGGCAAGTCCCCCCAGAATGCGATTCGCGAAATCATGGAACGGCCTCTAAAGCGGGAGTAGCGAGTGCCCTTGATTTTCCCTATTGCGCCCTTCTAGTACTAAAGTCCCAGTTGCATATGCGTGACGCGGAGCGTTACGCGGCCACCTAAGCGTGCCAGGTTCTCCTAGAATGAATAGTCGAGATGAACCCGGCCTTCAAAGCCCGTTGGGAACGTGTGCGCTCCGGGCGCGTGCGTATCCTTTGGCTCGTTCTAGGCGCGCTATTGCTGGTCAGCGCGTTGCCCATCGGCCTCTACCACCGCCAGGTATTGCAGCTTAGCCAGGACAAACTGGTCGATACCGAGCGCGTTCAGCAGACGGATCTGACCAGGTCGCTGGCGCAGGAAATTCAGCAATTCGAATCCAATTTGACGCAACAGCTTCTGAGCGAACGCCAGATTCTGGCTCTGACCGGCCTCATCGATAACGTCGAAGATACCGCGGCAGAACCTAAAGTCACCCGCCTGCTAGAAAACTTTGTAGAGACCAATCGCAGCACGTTCATTTACCTGACGGCAGTGGGTAAATCCGGAAAAGGCACAAGCGCATCGCAGGGAAATTTTCGGGCCGAGCAGGACCCCTTCGTCGCGAAAGCGCTGAACCGGGCCTTTGTTACCTGCCTGCAATCCCAGCAACTGCAGGTAGTCAAGTTCCGCAGCGATCCTCTGGCCGTGGCGCCGGGAAACCGGCCGGCCTTTGTGGTAGCAGTGCCCTTGAAAGACGTGAACGAGAATTTCACGGGGATGCTGGCCGCAGTGGTTTCCCTGGATCCCATTTTGCGCCGCTTGCAGGAAGCCGGCGTGCGAGAACGCACCGTATTCCTGGTGGACCACAACGGCCGCCTGGTAGCTCACCAAGACACGAAAAATTTTGTCCCTGGCGCGGATGTGAGCAGCAATTCCCTGGTAGCGCAAGTGAAAGCGCTGCCTCAGGAGCTTCGCAACACCGAAACGGTGCGCTTTGCGGAAACCAACAAAAAGCACCGAATCGAGATGATCGGGACGTATAGCACGATTCCTGAATTGAATTGGACGGTCATTGCGCAGCGGCGTCTCGATCAAGCGCAGAGCGACACTGGCGTCACGGAGTTGAACCGCCAGGCACTCGCGTTCGTCAGCATCGTCATTCTAGCCGCGATTCTCGTCGGATATTTCTTCGCGGTGGGCATCAGCGGGCCGATTCGCGGTCTGGCGGCGTCCACTCGCGCCATCAGCCGGGGCGAATTCCACCAGCGCTCTCTTGTACGTGGTGCTTCCGAGATCAGCGAGCTCGCTGAAAACTTCAACAAGATGGCCGGCGACATCGAGGAATACATCGAGCGGCTGAAGGAAGCCGCTGAAGAAAATCGCGAGCTGTTTATCGGCTCGATCCGTATGCTTGCGGCGGCCATCGACGAAAAGGATCCCTATACGCGCGGTCACTCCGGCCGTGTGGCAAAGTATTCGATGCTGATCGGGCAGGAACTCGGGCTCAGCACCGAAGAATTGGACAAGCTGCGCATCTCCGCGCTGCTGCATGACGTCGGAAAGATCGGCGTCGAGGACCGCGTGCTGAAAAAGCCGGGGGCGCTGACGCCGGAAGAATTTGGCTTGATGAAGCAGCACACCGTGAAGGGGGCAAACATCATGCGCCCCGTTTCGCAGTTGAAGGAAATGCTCCCGGGCATCGAGCTGCACCACGAACACATGGATGGCCGCGGTTACCCGTATGGGCTGCAAGGGCAGCAGATTCCATTGATGGCGCGCATCATCGGCGTGGCTGATACTCTCGACGCCATGACCACCAACCGGCCGTATCAAACGGCGATGGAACTGGACTACGCGATGGACAAGATTCGCGCCTTGACCGGTTCAAAATTTGATGCTGTCGTCGTGACTGCTCTCGAGTCTGCTGTCAACGCTGGCAAGCTTCGCCTCAGCGCCGTTGAAGTTCACGTCTAGCGATAATCCCCGACTATTCTCGCCCTTTCTGTTTTTCGTGTCTTTGGGGCGGCTGGCGAATTCGCCCTGGCCTATAACAGTCCGCGAGGCGGCATCTGCTACAATTTTGGGTTGCAGCGATCGTTACGCGCGCAGCCTTATGATTTCACTTTTTGGCAAGAATGAGCCGGAGCCGACACTTCTTGAGCGACTGAAGAGTTCCGTCAGCAAGACCAAGGCGGCGCTCTCCGAAACCGTTGACACGATTTTTCTCGGCGAGCGGAAGATCGACCCTTCGATCCTGAAAGATTTGGAGACGGCGCTTCTCTCCGCTGACCTGGGCGTCAAGACGACACGCGAGATTCTGGATGCGGTGCGCGAAAAATTGGATCGCAACGCACTCACCGATGCCGCGCAGCTCAAGCGCGAGATCAAGTCGCACATCATTCGCATTCTGAACACGCCTGTCCGGCCCGATGTGGCTGCCGGGAGCGGCATTTCCGCTTCGCAGAATGGCAGCGGCACGCGCGTTATTTTCATTGTCGGCGTGAATGGCGCGGGCAAGACCACCAGCATCGGAAAGCTCGCGAACCGGCTACGCCAGGAAGGCCGCAGCGTCGTGCTCTGCGCGGCGGACACCTTTCGCGCCGCGGCCGTCGAGCAGCTGGAAATCTGGGCGCAGCGCAACGGCATCGAGGTCATCAAGCAAAAATCCGGCGCCGACCCTGCCGCAGTTGTTTACGACGCGGTCACCGCCGCCAAGGCGCGCTCGTCCGATGTCGTCATCGTGGATACCGCTGGACGTCTGCACACCAAATCAAACCTCATGGCTGAGCTTGAAAAAATGAAACGCACCGCCTCGAAGGTGATTCCCGGCGCGCCGCACGATGTTTTACTGGTACTCGACGCCACCACGGGGCAGAACGGTCTTGCGCAAGCGCGCGAATTCACTACCACCGTCGGCGTCACTGGTATCATTCTCACGAAACTTGATGGCACGGCCAAAGGCGGCATCGTTGTGGCGATTTCGCGCGAGCTGGGCCTGCCCATTCGTTTCGTCGGCACGGGCGAACAGATCAACGACATGGTTCCCTTCGACGCGGAAACCTACGCCAACTCTCTTTTTGATTAAATCGTGGACTCACACTCCATTCGCTTCATGCAACACGCGCTGGCGCTGGCCCGGAAAGGCATTGGCCTGGTCAGCCCCAATCCCGTCGTGGGTTGCGTGATCGTGCGCGAAGGCCAGATTGTTGGCGAAGGCTTTCATCAATACGACTGGCGGGACCACGCGGAAATTGTCGCGCTGAAATCTGCCGGCGATAAGGCGCGCGGCGCGACCCTTTACGTCACCCTCGAACCGTGCAATCACACTGGCCGCACTGGCCCGTGCACGGAAGCGATCATCGCCGCTGGCGTTCAACGCGTCGTCGCCGCTATGGAAGATCCCAATCCTGTCAATTCCAGCCAGGGACTCGAGCGTCTCCGCGCCGCAGGCATCGAAGTCTTCACTGGCGTCTGCGAAGACGAAGCACGCCGCCTCAATGAAGCCTTCGCCTGCTGGATTCGGACGAAGAAACCATTCGTCACGCTAAAATCCGCGCTGACGCTTGACGGGCAGCTCGCTCTTTCACAATTCCAAAAGAACCCTGGCAAAAGCCCGGGTAAACGCACTAATGACGCGTGGATTACGTCAGAAGAATCGAGAGCCGAAGTTCAGCGCATGCGGCATGCCTCAGATGCGCTGCTCACGGGAATCGGCACAATTCTCGCCGACGACCCTCTGCTCAGCGATCGCAGCGGTCTCCCGCGCCGCAAACCTCTTCTCCGCGTGGTTGTGGATTCGACACTGCGTCTGCCGCCCAAATCACGCGTTGTAAAGACCTCAGATGACGATCTCCTCGTTTTCACATGCGCGTCGCTTGATTCAGCCAAAGCGCGCAAGCTGCAAGACGCGGGCGCTGAAGTGATTCGCTCTAAAATGAAAAATGGCCGCATTGAGCTGACTTCTGTGCTGGCGGAACTTGGCCGCCGCGAAATCCTAAACGTGCTTTTGGAAGCAGGTCCAACACTCAATGGCGCGGCGCTCGCGGCAGGCATCGTTCACAAACTTTTTCTCCTCTACGCGCCGAAGATCGCCGGCGAAAATCGTGTTCCTTTCGCACTGGCCCAGAAGCTCAGCCTTCCTCCGCTGCACAACATCCGCACGCACCAGTTCGGGCCCGACATCGCCATCGAAGCTTATCTGCGGGACGTTTATAAGAAATAAACTGGACTATTCGTCGACACGAAGGACGGCCGCGCCGGGGATGGCATCATTCTTGAGAGCATTCAAGGCACGGTTGGCTTCGTGTAGCGGAAAAATCTGGACGCGTGTTCGAATCGGAATCTCGGCTGCCACACGCAAGAAATCTTCTCCGTCTTTCCGCGTATTGTTCGCCACGCTTCGAATCATGCGCTCCTGGTACAACAGGTCGTAGCTGAACGATGGGATCGGGCTCATATGAATTCCGCCTAGAACAAGCACGCCGCCCTTCTTGAGGGCCTTCAACGCAGCGGGAATAATCTCACCTGCCGGCGCAAACACGATTGCGGCGTCGAGTTTCTTTGGCGGCTCGTCAAGCGTTCCTCCGGCCCATACCGCGCCCAGTTCCATCGCCAGTTTCTGGTGGCGCGCATCTCGCGTAGAAGCATAAACTTCGATTCCCCAATGTCGCGCCACTTGAATCGCCACATGCGCCGCAGCGCCGAAGCCGTAAAAACCCAGTCGCCCTCCTGCTTTAGTCCCGGAAAGCCGTAGCGACCGGAACCCGATGATTCCCGCGCAAAGCAACGGCGCAGCCTGTTCATCGGGAAAACTTTCGGGAATCGTGTAAACAAAATCTTCAGGCGCAACGATGTAGTCCGCGTAGCCGCCGTCCACGCTGTAGCCTGTGAACCCCGGATTGTCGCAGAGATTTTCCGCGCCGCTGCGGCAATATTCGCAAGTTCCGTCCGTTCGATACAGCCAGGCGACGCCAACACGCGCTCCGGCTGCGAATCGTTGCGCACCCTCGCCCCGTTTCTCGATGACACCCACAACCTGGTGGCCCGGAATCACCGGCGATTTGCGTGGCGGCAATTCTCCTTCGATCACATGCAAATCGGTCCGGCACACCCCGCAAGCACGCACACGTACGAGCACTTCCCCGCTCTTCGGCTGCGGCATCGGAACTTCGGTGCATTCCAGCGGATTCGTCTCAATCGCAGCCGGCGAGCGCAACATACATGCCTTCATCGTAAAGCCTCGGCGTTATCTCAGCCCATCCGATTCGCCTAGTCTAGTGCTTTCTACCGTGGGCGCGAAATACGGTACACTCGGATTCCAGAGCGATCGCCACCACTATGTTCACGGGCATTATCGAACACACCGGCACGATCGAAGGGCTCGTCCTGAACGATGACGGAGGGCGTGTCACCATGCACGCGCCGTCCGTCGCTCCGTCGCTGTCCGTTTCGAACAGCATCGCCGTGAACGGGTGCTGCCTGACGATCGTTGATCTCTACAACGGCCGGTTCTCCGCAGATTTATCCGGCGAGACGATTCGCAAGACTTCCTTTGGCGCCAAGGGCGGCGAGCTGAAAAAGGGGGCGCGGGTCAATCTGGAGCAGCCCCTTACCGCGGGTAAGGAGTTTGGCGGGCACTTTGTCCTTGGCCACGTGGACACCATCGGCCGCGTAACGCAACTCAACCCCGAAGGAGAAAACTGGTGGTTTGGCGTGGAGGTTCCAGAGGAATTCGCACACTACGTGGTGCCGAAGGGTTCGATCACCATTGATGGCATCAGCCTCACCGTCGCAACCTGGCACGACAATATCGCCGAAGTCGCCGTGATTCCCTACACCTATCAGCACACCAACATCCGCGACCGCAAGGCCGGCGACGCTGTCAATCTCGAAGGCGATATTTTAGGAAAGTACGTGGAGCGCTATCTGCAGCAGCGCGAACTCGCCGCGCCAGCAGATTCGCCACTGACTGTCGTACGATTGCTTGAGGAAGGTTTCTAGTCGCCCGCTGCGGACACACCGCGGCTTTTCTGCCTCGCCCCGCGCCAATACAGCATCAATCCCAGTACAATCGCGGCCACGGTTCCACCAACAAGTTTCAATTCGAATCCGACCTTGTCTGACGAATCTCCCGGCGGCACCAGCGAAACCAGAATGCCAATCAGAACGATTGCCAGGCCGGTTCCGGCTACGATCCATACGCCCGCTTTGCCCCCAGGGATCAGCACGGCATCTTTGTTTGCGCGCCGATCCGTCCGCGAGTACAGCTTGATCGCCGCCGCAAACATGTAGATGAAAGGAATGAAGTAAAGAATGATGGTCGCATCCACAAGAAATTGATACGCGCCGCGCGTCGTCTCATTGATCTGGCTAATCAGCAGAATCGCGCACGATGCGATCGCTTGCACCAGGATTGAAACGTACGGCGTCTTCCACCGCGGATGGATTTTGCCGAACGCTGCCGGCATGTAGCGGTCGATGCCCACCACGAACGGCACGCGCGCAATTCCGGCCACCGTGCTACCGATTCCGCCCGCATTGCCGACAGTCACCACGACGGCTGCAATAATTCCCAACGCGCCAATTTTTAGCGCGATAGAGCCCACTGTAATCGCATGAAACACGCCGCTGGTTGTGGATACTTCCGCAGCCGGAACCAATGCCAGCACGGCGACCGTTGCCACGATGTACATTCCGGCAATCAGCACTCCCGACGCGTAGACTGCCCACGGCAGAGTTTTCTGCGGGTTGTGCACTTCCTGGCTCATCGCGGAAACAAGCTCCAACCCGCTAAACGCAAATGCAATTTGTGACCAGAAGTTCACGGTGTCCCAGTTCCAGACCGGCATCATGTTGGCGAGCGTGAAGTGTGTGATCGGCCCGTGCTTCGTCCATAGAACCGCTGCGATGCCCAGCAGCGCTAGGAGCGGCAAATAGGTGGACACTCCGCCCGCATTCTGCAGCCACTTGCCGATGTTCAATCCGATGATATTCAGTCCGACTGCCACCACGAGCATGCCGACTGACACTGAAAGCAAGAACGTCCGGTTCTGTGAAAGCGCTGCGCCGTTTTCACCGATGATGTAAGCGCTCATCGCCGCGCTGGCCAGTAGCAATCCGGGAAAATAAAAGACCGTATAGATCCAGTAGTTCCATCCAGCCACGAAACCATGAAAATCTCCGAACGCTTCCTTGGCCCAAACGTACAGCCCGCCTTCTTCCGGAAATCGTGACGACAATTCATTGATTACCAGCGCCGAAGGCACGAAAAACAAAAGCGCCGCAAGAATCCACAAACTGATCGACGAAGTTCCGTTGTGCGCCGCTGCCGCCACCCATCGCGGACCCAGCACCGTGGCGATGTTGAACAGCAGGACGTCCCAGAAGCCCATCTCCTTGCGCAGTTGTTTGATTGGATCGGGAGAGCCGTCCGCCGTTTGGCTCACAGAGTCACGTCCAGCGCGGGAATCAGTTCATCCTGCATGCGGAAATTCTTGAGGAAAGGATCGTCCGAATTCTCAAATTCCTCCCACGGCCCGAAAAGCGTTACCCGGCCCTCCTGAAGAAAGACGACTACATCCGCGAGCTTTTTTGCCAAATGCGTGTCATGAGTCACAACGATGGATGTCTTTTGAAACGCTTTCTTCAGGCGCAGAATCAATTCGCCCATGTGCCCCGCCATGATCGGATCCACCATCGTCGTCGGCTCGTCGAACAGAATGGCCTCGGGATTCTGCGCCAGGGCCCGCCCGATGGCCACCGCGCGCTTCATGCCGGTGGAAAGCTCGCTCGGCAATTTTTCCATGACGTTCTCGACTTCCACCGTGTGCGCAATTTTCATGACGTACTCGTCGACATCCTGAGCGGTCAGGCCCGTCTGGCCTTCGAGTGGAAATGCAATGTTCTCACCAACCGTGAGCGAGTCGAAGAGTGCGCCGGACTGAAAAACCATCGTCACTCTTCGCCGCACTTCTTCGAAGTCCTCTTCCTTGTAATCGGTGACGTCTTGTCCATCAATGAGAATCCGCCCCGAATCCGCTTTCAGGAAACCCATGATGTGCTTTAGCGATACAGACTTGCCCACGCCGCTGCGCCCCATGATCACGCACGTCTCCCCGCGCTTCACCGTGAAGCTGACGTGATCGAGCACCAGCCGCTCGTCAAAGCTCTTGCACACGTCACGAAACTCGAAGTAATTTACGGGCTTCTCTTCGTTCACTATCGCTCTGCCTCCAGAACCCGCCGCGCTTCTTCGTAATCCGCCGCCGTATTCATGTTCCAGAACAACCGTCCCTCGCTATCAAATCGTTTCCAGTCAGCGTCGTCAAGGACTTCCGCGCGAAGCAGTGCGATTCCTTCTGTCACTTTGCGCACGCCGCGTTCGAATCCGGAACGCAGCTTCCCTGCGGCCGCCGTATGCCAGCAAGCACAGAGCGGCTCGGGCCCCGACGCCGAATATGGAACCACAACCTGCGCTTGGCTTCTTATTGCACGTTCGCAAACAAAGGCCAGCCACTCGCGTGTCAGAAACGGCATGTCGCAACTCACGATCAAATTCCATTCGTTATTCGCAGCATTCTTCGCCGAATCCTCAAGCGCCGTGATAATTCCGCCAAGCGGCCCTTCTCCCGGCCAGCGGTCTTCGATAGTCCCCACTCCGAATTCGGAGTACTTACCCCGGGTCGCCACTAATTTCACTTGTTTTGTGACGCCCCGCAAAAGTTCGGTTATCCGCTCTAGCATCGGAGTCCCGCCAACTTCCACAAGCGCCTTATCCCTCCCGAATCGCGTGCTCCCACCCCCCGCCAAAATGTATCCGGCGACTTTCGTCTCAGTTTCCCCGGCACTCATCCTTTGACTCTCTGTTTCATTTCTCTTGCCTGTGTCCTCGGCGCTCTGTGGTCTCTGTGTCAAATTCTATTCGTCTTCAAGCGGCTCGCGTCCCGGCCGCCGGATGCCCAGCTCGCGAAGTTTCTCCTGCAAGCTCTGCCGGTGCAACCCGATGGTCGCCGCAGTTCGCGAGACATTCCACCGATGCTGCGCTAATTGTCTGGTCAAGTAGGCCACCTCGAATTTCCGCTTGGCCTCCCGAAAATCCCTTTCGCCAATACCATTGTCCATCTCTTCACCGCAGTGTTTGTGGGAGATGGCCTCGCCGCGCACCACTTCGCCGGGCAAATCTTCGACGCTAATTTCATCACCGCGAGAAAGTACTACGCTCCGTTCCAGCGCGTTTTTCAATTCGCGCACATTGCCCGGCCAATCATATTTCTCGATGGCCGTCATTGCTTCGCGCTTCAGGCGCGCCGTCCGCCCCAGGCGTGCTCCATGCAATTGCAAAAAACCTCCCGCCAGAAGGGCGATATCTTCCTTGTGGGCACGCAGCGGCGGCAGCTCGATAGTCACTACTCGGAGCCGGTAGAACAAATCTTCGCGAAATTTCCCCGCGCGAATTTCCGCCTGCAGATTGCGGTGCGTCGCGCTGATCACCCGAACGTCCACGGAGATCGACTGCGTCCCGCCAAGCCGCTCAATGGTGCGATTTTCCAGTACCCGCAAGACTTTCGCCTGGGTCACTGGATTCATGTCCCCAATTTCGTCCAGGAAAATCGTGCCGCCCGAAGCCAGCTCGAATTTCCCTTTTTTCTGCTGCGCCGCGCCCGTAAACGCTCCCCGCTCGTAACCAAACAATTCCGATTCGATGAGTGTCTCCGGCAGTGCCGCGCAATTCACCGCCACATACGCTTTGCCGCTCCGTGGCGAACGCGCATGAATCTCCTGCGCCAGCAAATCCTTTCCCGTCCCGCTCTCGCCTAAAATCAGCACCGTCGAATCCGTTGCCGCCACACGGTCCGCCATTTCGAAAGCCCGCCGCATCTCCGCCGAGCGTCCGATCATTTGCCCGAACTGCCCTTCCGTGGTCAAACGGCGCCGCAGCACATCATTCTCTTTTTCCAGGGTCACCAGCTTCAGCAAATTCGCTACGCGCTGGCGCAGCTCCTCCAGCTCGAATCCTTTCACCAGGTAATCCGCCGCACCAAGCTGCAGCGCTTCGACCGCCGTTTTCGCCGTGTCCAGCGCCGAAACTATCAGCACTGGAACTTCGCTCCCCTGCTCGCGCATCCAGCGCAGAAACGAAAGTCCATCCTGCCCGGGCAACACTACATCCAGCAGCACCAGGTCCGGCTGTTCGCGAGGAAGCGCTTCTCGCGCCGCTTCGGCAGAATCCGCTTCCGCGATCCGATACTTGGCCTCCAGCGCCTTTCGCAGCCCGTATCTCGCGGCAGGTTCGTCATCCACGATCAAAATGGTCTTCATCATTCGCTTTCCCTGCTTGCCTATTTTCTCGTCTCTTGCATCGGCAGCGTGACGCGGAACCGCGTGACGCTTCCATTCCCTGCGGGACTCTCCCAATCCAACTTGCCGCCAAACTCCGCGACGCGCCGCGCCACAATCGCCAGACCCAATCCTGTCCCTTGCGACTTGGTCGTGAAAAAGGGCTGGAGAATCTTTTCGCGCAGCGCTGCCGGAATTCCCGGCCCATCGTCTTCCACCTCGAGGGTGCAAACGCCATCGCGCGAGGAAGCACAAACCATGACGTGCCCTCCGCGTGGCGCGGCCTCCAATGCATTCACCAGCAGGTTAGACACGATGTCGTTGACTGATTCCGCGCTCGCTGCCACCATCGCGCTTCCGCCGGAAACTTTGATTTGCATCTTCACTCCTCGCCGCTCTGCTTCGTGCGACAAGACGCCTGCTACCTCTTCCACGGCTGCCCGCGCGTCGCAACTGCCAATGGCGCTGCCTCCTCGCACAGCCGGCCGGCTGAATTGCAACAACTGATTCAGCTTCGTCGACAACCGCCCAATTTCCTCCAGCACCATCTTCGTTTCGCCGCGAATCGATCCCGGCAGCCCCGGATTCTCCAATTGCACTTGCAGGATCGTTTTCATCGACCCAAGCGGGTTCTTCAAGTTATGCGAAATGCTCGCCGCCATCTGCCCCACGAGCGCCAGCCGTTCGCGCTCCGCCAATTCTCTTTCCAGCCGAAGCTTTTCTTCGATCAGCCGGCACAAATCCAGTGCCCCCGGCAATTGCTCGCACAAAAACTCCAGGGCCGCCCGCGTGTCGCCGGAAATAATAGCCCCATGAGGTTCAACGCGAAGGACACCCTGACTCCGATTCCCTTGAACAAGCGGGAATTCCCTCGGATCGAAGGCCAGTGCGGCCCTTGGCTCCGCGGAGATATTGTCATCTGACGGCGAGCTTCCCTTCTGGTTCAATTGCAACCGCACCTCGCGAAGCTCAAACTGCTCTTTTACTCGCCGCTCGATGAACTTCTCAAGCCTGGCCAGATCGCCTTGCCGCGCTTCTTCTTGAATCTCCTTTGTCAAGCGTTGTACCCTGTCCATCTCATGCTGAGCAGTCGCCTGAAGCCTCCTTCCAAAAATCCGCTGGATGGGCTCGATGAAGACAACCAGAACAAATAACAGCACGGCGGCAGTCGCCTCGGGCGGCAGCACCGGCTCAAGCCACGTGCCCACCCTGCGCACCAGGCTCAGGTAAAGCAACGCCAAGAAAGTAATGGACACCGCATAAACGAGGTTCTTTTGCCGGCCGATATTCAGAAAATTGAACTGCAGCACCATCCACATCATCACCGCGAAAGGGATCATGGCGAGAAGCGCCAACCCCGTGCTTAATTTTTCCGCCCCGGCAAGGCTCAGGCCTCCCGGTGCGGCATGCAGCAGCACGACTAGTACGCCGATGGCAAGAAAGAACCTCGCGAGTTGTTTGTGAAACGTCCGCTGAGGCGCGTCCGGCGCTTCCGCCAAGAACCGCCGTTGCAACCAAAAACAAATCAAGAACGCCGCCGCTAACCATAGGCCGTACACGAAGCCCAGGGCCCTCCCCGGCGCCAGCAAAGCCAATGCGGAGTTATTCGCCAGCAACGGATAGACCCGCAAGCCAAAAAAAACGATCGGCGCGTACGCGGCCAGCAACACCACGCGTTTCCTGTCTGATTTCTTCAGCAACCCTCGCGTAGCGGCGTACTCAAAATGCAGATGAATCAGAATCGGCGGCAACGTACATAGCCCAAGGTACAGCAGCGCTCCGGCAAACGCTTGCAACGTCGGCGGGGGAACCGCGTAGTGAATCTGTGCATTCAGTGCGAGAAGGGATCCGCCATAAAAAAAGAACAGCGCCAGGCACAGAAAGAAGAACACCCGCTCAAAATTCCGCTGGCGCCGGTAGCCAAGGATCACCACCATCCAAAAGAGCTGCAGCAGCGTTCCTGCGGTGTACACAATCAGCCGAATGTAGAGCAGCAACCCCATGCAACTCCATTGTGCCGGATTCTACGCCCAGCTGACCTGCAGAACAATCTCCAAGTGCCATATTTTCCTTGCACCACCTAACTTGCTATAAATAAACAGCTTAAGCATACCATGAAATCCACAGGGAATCACCCAAATCGTCCGCTAAATCCTTGACATGACAGAAGTTTCTGCTATATTAGCAGTCGGCTGCGAGGAGTGCTAAATCTCTTTGCCTTGCAGCCGCACTATAAACAAACCGCAAGTTCACCTATGGAGGTTTTTCAAGATGGCAGTGAATCTGACCCCGCTCCACGACCGTGTCATCGTGAAGCGCATTGAAGAGAAAGAAACCGTCAAGGGTGGCATCATCATCCCTGACACCGCGAAAGAAAAGCCGATGGAAGGCGAAATCATCGCCGTCGGCGCCGGCAAGCGTGAGAAGGGCGAATTGATCCCTCTCGACGTCAAGCCCGGCGACCGAGTCCTCTTCGGCAAGTACAGCGGTACAGAAATCAAAATCGAAGACGAGGAATATCTCATCCTTCGCGAAGAAGAAATTCTGGCGAAGTTGAGCGGCGCGGCGAAAGCAGCCAGGAAGTAACTCTGTTCCGGGTAGTGGCCCCGACCCGGTCGGGGCGGTGTTCTTAACAGAATTCGCAGTTCGCAAAAGAAAATATCAGGAGGAATGACCAGTATGGCGAAGCAGATTGTAACAGGTGAGAATTCCCGCCAGGCGATTTTGCGCGGCGTGAATGCCCTCGCCGACGCAGTGAAGATTACGCTCGGTCCCAAGGGCCGCAACGCGGTAATCGAAAAGAAGTTCGGCGCGCCCATCATTACCAAGGACGGCGTGACCGTGGCCAAGGAAATTGAACTCCGCGATCCTCTCGAGAACATGGGCGCGCAGATGGTCCGCGAAGTCGCTTCCAAGACTTCCGACGTTGCCGGCGACGGCACGACCACTGCGACCGTGCTCGCCCAGGCCATCTTCCGCGAGGGCGTCAAGACTGTCGCCGCCGGCGCCAGCCCCACCGCTCTCAAGCGCGGCATTGAGAAGGCCGTCGAAGTCGCGGTTGCCGAAATCCAGAAGCTTCACAAGGACGTCAAGGGCGAAATGATCGCCCAGGTTGGCACCATCTCCGCCAACAATGACAAGCAGATCGGCGGCATCATCGCCGAAGCCATGAAGAAGGTCGGCAAGGATGGCGTCATCACTGTCGAGGAATCCAAGACGATGGAGACCACCCTTGAAGTCGTCGAAGGTATGCAGTTTGACCGCGGCTACCTCTCGCCCTACTTCATCACCGACCCCGAGCGCATGGAATGCGTCCTGGAGGACGTCCGCATCCTCATCCACGAAAAGAAAATCAGCTCGATGAAGGACCTACTCCCGTTGCTCGAGCAGACCGCCAAGATGGGCAAGCCGCTCTTGATCGTCGCTGAGGACGTGGAAGGCGAAGCGCTGGCCACTCTCGTGGTGAACAAGCTCCGCGGCACCTTGCAGTGCGCCGCCGTCAAGGCCCCTGGCTTTGGCGACCGCCGCAAGGCCATGCTCGAAGACATCGCCACCCTCACCGGCGGCAAAGCCATCACCGAAGACCTCGGCATCAAGCTCGAAAACGTCAAGCTTGAGGACCTCGGCCGCGCCAAGAAGGTCACCATTGACAAGGACAACACCACGATCATCGAAGGCGCCGGCAAGTCTGCCGACATCGAAGGCAGGGTGAAGCAGATCCGCTCGCAGGTCGAAAACACCACCAGCGACTATGACAAGGAAAAGCTCCAGGAGCGCCTTGCCAAGCTGGTCGGCGGCGTCGCCGTCATCAAGGTCGGCGCAGCCACGGAAACCGAACTGAAGGAAAAGAAAGCCCGTGTCGAGGACGCTATGCACGCCACCCGCGCGGCTGTCGAGGAAGGTATCGTCCCCGGCGGCGGCTCGGCCCTGCTCCGTTGCATCGCGGCCGTCGAGAAGCTCAAGCTCCACGATGACGAAGCCGTTGGCGCAGGCATCGTGCGGCGCGCTCTCGAGGAGCCTTCTCGGCAGATCGCTCTCAATGCCGGCCACGAAGGCGCTGTTGTGATCGGCAGGATCCGCGACTCCAAGGAAGAAAACTTCGGCTTCAACGCTGAGACCGGCGAGTACGGCGATATGGTGAAGATGGGTGTCATCGACCCAGCCAAGGTCACCCGCCTCGCGCTGCAGAACGCAGCGTCCATCGCGGGCCTCATGCTCACCACCGAAGCCCTCATCGCTGACATCAAGGAAGAAGATAAGAAGGCTGCCGCTGCCGGAGCCCCCGGCGCAGGCGGCATGGGCGGCATGTACTAAGTTCTCCAGCTCGCCCGTAACCTCAATCCTAAAAGGGCGGTCCTCGCGGGCCGCCCTTTTTATTTGATTATCCCTATGGCCCAACCTCCATCGCTCCCTTGCCTACTCTCTTCCCCCTCTGATATCGTCCGTAGGCCTCAAGACACAGACTCTTCAGGGGAGAGTCACACGTCATGCTGGGACTTTTGCAGCGGTTCTTGCCGCGCGAAGAGGGCTTCTTTGACCTCTTTGCCAAACAAGCAGCGAATATCCATGTGGGGGCCGAGGCCCTTTTGAAAATGCTCTCGCACTATACTGGCGTGCCGGAACAGGTGCAAATCGTCAAAGCCATTGAACACGAAGGCGACGAGATTACTCACGCGCTCTTCACCAAGCTCAATCAAACCTTCATCACTCCCTTTGACCGCGAAGACATTTACGAGCTCTGCAGCCGCCTCGACGACGTGATTGACCTCATCGACGCCGCCGCCAGCCGTTTTGTCCTCTACCGGGTGGACACCGTCCGCACCGGTACCGTTGACCTCGTCAAAGTTCTCGTCTCGGCCACAGCCGAGGTAGATGCTGCCGTCCGCGCCCTGGGAACGCCGCAAGAAGCCCTCAAGCACTGCATCGAGATCAATCGCTACGAAAACGAAAGCGACCGCCTTTGCCGCACGCTCATCGCCCAGCTTTTCGACGAAGAGAAGGATCCCGTCCAGATCATCAAGTGGAAAGAAATCTTTGAGGTTATCGAAACCGCCGTCGACAAGTGCGAAGACGTCGCCAACGTCATCGAAGGCGTCATCCTCAAGAGCGCCTGACCTGTGAGCAGCTTCACTCTCCTCCTCGTCGTCATCACTGTTACTCTCACCTTTGAATTCTCCAATGGCTGGCACGACGCCGCCAATTCCATCGCCACCGTCGTATCCACTCGCGTCCTTACGCCGTTCCGCGCCGTCGTTTGGGCCGCTTTCTTTAATTTTGTGGCCGCCTTCTGGTTCGGCACGGCCGTCGCCAAGACCATTACCAAGGGCTTGGTTCATCTCGAAATGGTCGACGAAAAAGTGATTCTTGCCGGGCTTCTCGGCGCTATCGCTTGGAATCTAATCACTCTCGTTCTCGGCCTGCCCACTAGTTCCTCGCATGCGCTGATCGCCGGTTACGGTGGCGCCGCTGTCGCGCACGCCGGTTTCCAAGCCATTATCTTTGGCGGCTGGCTTAAGCCCGTTCTTTTCATTTTCCTTTCTCCTCTGGTCGGGATGCTGGTCGCGATCCTCGTCACTGTCCTGACCAGTTGGATCGTGCGCAGACAGCGTCCGCTCAAGGTTGATCGCTGGTTCCGCAGGCTGCAACTCATTTCCGCGGCTCTCTATAGCCTGGGCCACGGCACCAACGACGCTCAAAAAGGCATGGGGATCATTACCGCGGCTTTGGTGACAGGTGGTCTGCTCAAGACCTTCGAAGTCCCCTATTGGGTCATCATCTGCTGCCATTTGGCCATGGCCGGCGGCACCATGGCGGGAGGCTGGCGCATCATCAAAACCATGGGCCAACGCATCACCAAGCTTAATCCGTTCGGCGGCTTCGCGGCGGAAACCGCCAGCGCCGTCACGCTTTTTGCCACCGCAAAATTCGGCATTCCTGTCAGCACCACGCACACCGTCACGGGAGCCATCGTTGGCGTCGGCACTACCCGTCGGCTTTCCGCCGTCCGTTGGGGCATCACGCGCCGCATCGTGTATGCCTGGGTTCTCACCATTCCCGGCGCCGCCCTCTTCGGCGGTACCCTCTTCCAACTCGTCCACCACTGGCTCCCATAGCACGCATTCCTTGTTCCCTCGAATTTCATTTCTCTCTCGGCTCGGTCTTGCGCGAAAATGGTCCGGGCCGCCGGGCGCAACGCTCTGCCGCCGCTCGCAATCCGCGTAAGGAGGTACACGGGAAAATGGCCGACTTTGAAATTACCCGAAGGGATTTTAGCAAGGGTCTCGCAGGAGCCGCCGTGAGCATTGCCGCTTCCCCTGGGCCGCTCACCCGCACCGTCTTGGGAGCCAACGATCGGATCGGCGTCGGCCTGATCGGCGCCGGCGGAATGGGTCAATTCGACCTAAGGGACTTCCTCCGCTCCGGCCAGGTCGATGCTATCGCCATCGCCGATCCGTTCCAGCCCAATCTGGACCGCGCTCTCGAACTTACCGACGGCAAGGCCAAGGGTTTCAAGGATTTTCGTGCTGTCCTCGACAACAAAGACATCCAAGCGGTAATCATCGCCACCCCCGACCATTGGCACGCCATCCCCATGATCATGGCGTGCGAAGCCGGCAAGGATGTTTACGTCGAAAAGCCTCTCTCGCACACACTGGCCGAGGGCCGCAAAATGGTCCTGGCGGCGGCAAAACACAACCGTATCGTGCAAGTCGGCACGCAGCAACGTTCGGGCGAACACTTTCAAAAGGCTGTCGAGCTTGTCCGCAGCGGAAAGATCGGCAAGGTCACGCTCGCCGAAACATGGATTCACAGTAACAGCTCGCCGGAAGGCATGGGCAATCCTCCGGACGGCGATCCGCCCCCCTGGCTGGACTGGGACCTTTGGCTTGGACCCGCTCTTTATCACGCCTACAACCGCAATCGCTGCATCGGCACGTTTCGCTCTTTTTGGGACTATTCCGGAGGCACACTCACTGACTGGGGCGTGCATCTGCTGGACGTCGTGCACTGGGCGATGGACGTTGATGCGCCAAAAGAAGTCAGCGCCTTCGGCGGGAAATACGTCATCCAGGACAACGGCGAAATTCCGGACACGCTCGAAGTAGTCTTTGAATATCCCGCCTCGCCGGTAAGCGGCAAGGAATTTATCGTGACCTGGAGCAATCGCCACGCTAACTCGCGTGGGCCAGACGGTCACGGCTATGGCATCCAGTTTTACGGCACCGAAGGTACATTATTTATCGACCGCGAAGGCTACACCGTGTGGCCGGAACGCAAACCCGTCGGAGGCGAGAGCGTTACGGCGTTCGCCACCATCCGCAGCGAAGGCTCCGCGCAACACTACCCTCACGTGCTCAACTTCCTGGAATGTATGCGCTCGCGGCAGAAGTCCAACTCCGACATTGAAACCACGCACCGCTCCACCAGCGCGCCCCATGTAGCCAACATCGCCTTCCACCTGGGGCGCAAATTGCGTTGGAACCGCGACGAAGAGCAGTTTGTCAACGACCCCGAGGCCAACAAGCTGCTCACCAAGCAGTACCGCAAACCCTGGAATGTGATCTAGCCCGCTCGCAGGCTCTTGTAGGGCTCGCCTTCCGAGGCGGGCCACTCTTATCTCCGATTCGGCCGGCTCCCGTTCGTTCTGAATGCTGGCGCCACTAAACCGCGTCTACCGGCTCGACTGTACGAATTTGTTCTCGTCCGCATCTATGAAGATAGCCGTTGATCCCCACTGCTCCTTCTTCGGTTCAACCTCGAACTGCACGCCTTTCGATTTGAGCACTTTCGCCGTCGCGAATACGTCATCGCACCAGAACGATACAGATTGAAACTCGCCGATGCGGTTCTCGTGCCCCTTCGGAGTGAACAGCGCCAGTCCGGAGTCTGCCCCGGGAATCATCAATTCGATCCACCGCTGCGTCTCGGTCATCGGCTGGTCCGTTGTCACTTTGCATCCTGTTCACGCACCGGAATGCTCACAAACTTGATCCCTCGAATCATGGTCGACCTCCTTGTCGAGGGCCGGGGCATAGCCGCACTCGAACGTCCTGCACAATCAGCCATTCGATGCTATACTAATAGCTGGTATAGCGATGCCCGCGCTCGACGATTACATCACCGACGTGCTCCTGCGCGACCTTGTCGGCCACGATCGTCGCCCCGTCAGCTTTCTGGTCTACCTTTGGCTCGCCGCCGAGCACGCCCGCCGCGGCGCCACCGTTCAAATCAGCTACCAGGAGCTCGCCGAAAACATCGGCATTTCAAAGAGTTCCGTCCAGGCGGCCGTAAGCTGGCTCTGCCGCCGGAAATTGCTGGCTACCTTCAAGGAAAACGCCACTGCCGTCCCGCGCTACACTGTGCTCACTCCCTGGAAAGCTTCCGCGCGCCCCAAATCCGCCCGCGCACATTGAAGCATCAGGGCACAGACCCGTGTGTACCAAACAGGTACACCTTTCGTGTCGTACTATTGGGAGGAACAGAAAAATCCAGTTAACTACTCCTATGTCCGAAAGGCAATTTACGCGCTCGTGCCCGCTCTGCGGAGCGGTCAGTCCCCTTTCCACGCCCGCTTGCCTTCGATGCAATCATGCATTTCCGCCGGCGACCATTAGGCAGACTGCTTCCTTTTCCTACAAAAAAACTCTCTACTGGATCGCAGGAGTTCTGCTTGCGGCGGCATTCCTGTTGGTTGCCGCCGTTGCAGGCTTCCTTCATGCTCGCTTGAGCTCCACCATGGCTTACCGCGAAGCCTTGAAACTTGCCAAGGCTTCGCCGGCAGTCGAGGCCGTTCTCGGAAAGGATATTCACCTCAGGTCAACGGCTCTCGGGGTCGCCTTTACAGCTCAAGGCTCCGAATTCGTCCAATTCTCAGTCGCACTTGCAGGCTCGCACGGCGCGGGGCACCTCTACGCGGTTGCAAACTCAATCCATCAGAATCTCCGATTCTCTCGCCTCTCGTTCCTCCCGGCGGCTGGCACGCAATATATTGATCTCACTCCTATGCCGCAGCGCCTCACCTTGCCTCCGGTCCCCGCCAAAAGGGTCTACTTGATTCCTTTAGGGCTCGACGACAGCGAGCCACTCGATTGGGCCCCCGCCTATTACAACGCGAAGTTTGGCATTGATGTAGTGCTTCTCCCTGCGGTTCCCCTCACGGAAAAACTAGTGGACCCTAAGCGCAGACAAGTTGATTCCGAAAGTTGCGTGGAGTACCTCCGCCGACTGTATCCGGAACTGGACGCGGATCCATCTACGCTTCTCATTGCGGTCACTTCAAGGGATGTCTATATCCCATCTTTCAATTGGGCATACGCAGAAAACTATCGGTACGATGGACGTTTTGCGGTTGTTTCTTACGCGCGCCTTCGTCCTCCGGCGATTATGTCGCGCTGGAATCCGGAATGGTTGCATTCTCGGCTTCAGAAGATTCTGACCAAGAATATCGCCATGCTTTATTTCGATTTGCCTATGAGCAGCGATTACACCAGTCTGCTCAGCGGTGGCGTTTTGTCAGGCTCTGAGGTTGACCTCATGGGTGAAACGCTCATCGGAGCCGAAGGAACCTGGGACTCCTTCATCAATGCGGACGAACCAACGATTACCATCTACTCTGTGCCCGGAAAGCCTTCCCTTTGGCGCATGACCGATTCGGACGAAGCTCTACCGCAGCACGGTGCTCACGTCTTTCGTGCGGACTTGGCCAATGGGCTCTTCATTGACCGTACGGCTGATTTCCGCTTGGAAGGACAATACCCCCTCCTGTTTACGAGGTCCTATCGGAACCAGGATAATATCTCGCGTTCCTTCGGTATCGGTGCTTCCGATTCTCTAGACATTTTCCTTGCCGGACAAATGGGTGTGTATGTGGATTTGATCTATGAGAATGGGGGGAGGCTCCATTTCGTGCACGTCCCGCCCCAACCGGGCCTGACCGGCGACACCTATGTAGCGAATGGCTCGGTAGCCGTTTACGCAAGAGACGGTTGGACGGTCACGCAGCGGGACCGCTCAAGACTTTATTTTCCTTACCGGCCCAAAGCCCTCGGCTACAATGTCACCGTCCTCGCGGGCTATACAGATCCGGCAGGGCATAAATATGAGATGGAGCGCAATTCCTCAGGAGAACTGCTCTCCGTCACCACTCCTTCTGGTCAGTGGTTGCATTTTGAGCGCGACACGCAGCATCGCGTTCAACGCATTTCGGATTCAACTGGCCGTGCCATCACGTATGACTACGACCTTCACGGTTGCCTGTCTAAGGTCGCGGATTCTGAGGGATACACCGAGCTATACACCTATGACGATAAGTTCCAAATGCTGACCGTCAGGCAAGGATCCAGTATTCCCTCCATCACCAACGAGTACGACATCTCTGGCAAAATCATCAGCCAGGCGATGGCCGCGGGCGAACAGTTCTTATATCACTACACTTCCGATCCCCAGGGCCGTGGGAATGCCACGGTGCCAGACGTGATTACGGATCCTCGCGGCCTCGTCACGCATATCCAGTACAATTCAGACGGTTACATCCAATCCTTGCCCCTGCCCGCCGAGAGGCGGGAGCCTCTCCACAAGTAGGCACGCGCGACCAAATCTGGCCACAATCAATCCTGCCTGCTGCGTGGTGGATTCCTCTACTCTCTCCTATTCCCGTCAGCGCAAAAGGCCAGCCTCGGCGCCGCTGATCATCCGCCGCCGCTCAACTCTTCGAGCCATTTTTCCAGAACAGTCTGCTGGCTGGCCGGGACGCTTGTGAACATGACACCCATTCCCATATTGGGGAACAGAAATACGACTTTTCCGCGCGCCGTAAATGTGGTATCTGCGCGAGAGATTCTGACCACAATCTCTGTGCCCTCTGGAGAAGGATTCAGCATGTCCAGAAAGCATCCTCCTTCGCTCAAGTCGCTGGTCTTGGCGCTAAGCCTTGTTTCGCTTGCGATTTCGGTTACTTCAGCATCTGCGATGATGGGATAGCGTGGAGCACGGCGGCGCTCAGAGTCCATTCCTCACCGCCCCGCTCCGAATCCCATTCCACGAACTCCAGCCTCAACCGCATAACTTGCAATCATCTCAATGCCTTACAGCTCCATTCGAATGATATCCAACAAATAATCTGACAATCATTTAATTTCATGTTACTCTCCTTTGTGTATATCGCATCACATCCTCGCCGTGTTTTCCGTTTCCCGTTTCTCTGTCATGTCCCCCCTGCCCGACGATGTTCCCAAGTCCTTTCCTGTCATATCGTTTGCCGACTCCCACTCCTTAAACTCTTTCGTATCATATCGTTACAAAAACTTAGGGGAGGGTGTGTCGCGCCAACGTTCAGACCTTCAGACTTTCCACCGTATTTGACCTATCCTCTTTCTTTTCACTCTCTTCCGCACTCTTTTGCGCTCACCAAAAACGCAGCTCTTTTGTTTTCAATCGATTCCACACTCTTTGCCAAAAACCACCCGGGGTGGGAAGGGGCCGCTCTTCAATCTCAAAGATCAAAGGCTACGGAACACCAGTCACTGCATCCCGGCCGTCGCCAGTGTTATCATTCGGTTGAAACGTAGAAGTAACAACTTATGACTGAAAACTCTTCCCATTTCGCAACCGTCGAAGAAGCCGTCGAAGAAATTCGCCAAGGCCGCATGGTCGTCCTCGTCGATGACGAGGACCGCGAAAACGAAGGCGACCTCGCCATGGCCGCCGAAAAAATCACCCCCGAAGCCATCAACTTCATGGCCAAGTACGGCCGCGGCCTGATCTGCCTCCCGCTCACCGAGGAGCGCTGCGACGAGCTTCATCTTCCCCTCATGTCGCCCATCAACACTTCCGTCCACGGCACGGCGTTCTGCGAAGCCATCGACGCGCGGCTCGGTGTCACCACCGGCATCAGCGCTTCCGACCGCGCCATCACCATCCTTGCGGCCATCGATCCAAAAACGAAGCCGCAGGACCTCGCGCGTCCCGGCCATGTTTTTCCGCTGCGCGCGCGCAATGGCGGCGTGCTCGTCCGCGCCGGCCAGACGGAAGCGTCCGTGGATCTCGCGCGCATCGCCGGGCTCAGTCCCGCCGGCGTCATCTGCGAAATCATGAATGAAGACGGCACGATGTCCCGCGTGCCGCAGCTCATCGAATTTTGCAAGGAGCACAATCTGAAGATGCTCACGGTGGCGGACCTCATTCGCTACCGCATGCAGCACGAACGCTACGTCCGCCGCGTGGCCGAAGCAGTTCTGCCCACGCGCTTCGGCGAATTCCGCATGGTCGCATACGCCAGCGATGTCGACCATGACCAGCACATCGCTCTGGTACGCGGCGATCTGGAAGGCGCGGAACTGGCGCTGGTACGCGTTCATTCGCACTGCCTCACTGGAGATGTTTTCGGTTCAACGGCTTGCGATTGCAGCGAACTTGTCTCGCGCTCGCTCGCCGCCATCGCCAAGGAAAACCGCGGCGTTTTTCTCTATTTGCATCACACGGGCCGCGGTTTCAGTGTCGATACGCCCGAGGAGCCTGGCGTGCTCCCGCAGATTCACTTTCACAAGCGTGGTCAGCTGGATCGCGAGCCTGCCCGCCAGCGCATGGTGCAGCACGAAAGTGGCATCGGCGCGCAAATCCTGATCGACCTCGGCCTCAAGGATATTCGCGTCCTTACTAATCACCCGAAAAAAGTCGTCGCCCTCGAGGGCTACGGCATCCGCATCGCCGACCAGGTGCCCCTCGGCATCGAGCAGCCCAAGCCGACGCACCAGATGTTTTGATGGGCTTGCTCGCCCGCCGAGTCCCGAGCGTAGTGCGGCCTCGCCGGGCGCCTTCCCTATGCGTCATTCCGAACGATGCAAGCAGATTTTTTCTTCCCGCTTCGCTCTTGCAAAGCCGTCGGCCTGCCAATGTGAGGAATTTCTCTCAAGATTTGTCCGGTGGCTTTTCCGCTGGGGGAGTGAACTTCGCCGGCAAGGGGACGGGCTTTGCTGCTGCAGGCTTCCCGACGGTCAAATACCTGCGCATCTTTTCGAGGCGTTTCGGTCCCAGCCCGCGAATGGCCAGCAAATCGTCCACGCTCTTGAACGCGCCGTAGGATTTGCGCATTTGCAAAATCTTTTCCGCCGTCGCCGGCCCGATACCGGGAACTTGCTGCAACTCTTCGGACGTCGCAGTGTTAATGTTTACCGGCTTGGCCGGCGGCTTCTTCGCGAGGGCACCAGGAGTCAGCAGCAGGCAAAGAATCAGGGCAATGCGAATTGCGAAAGCCCGCCAAACCATAGCGGACATATAATGCGCCACATACGTCTACAAATCAATAACAGAGACAAACGTCTCCGCTAACTCAGCCGCGTTCCCTGCGCGTCGTAGACTTCGAGTTCGCCGAAGAGCGCGGCTTGCGATTCGATTTGCGCGCGGTCGCCCACGGCGATGATTTGCATGTTGGCGGAGTCCAGATATTTGCGCGCCGTCGCCAGCAGATCTTGCGGCGTAAGCGCGCGGACTTTCTGGCGATAGGTTTCGAGATAATCGTCCGGCAATTCGTTCACCGCCATAACGGAGAGTTGTGTCAGCAAACCACTCTGCGTCGCGAGCCCCATCGAAAAGACTCCGCTCAAATAATTTTGCGCGTCGGCCAGTTCCTCCTCCGGTACCGGCAAGGACCGCAGTTTGTCCATCTCATAAAATATTTCCGTCAGCGATGCCGCCACGACTTCGTTGCGCACCGCCGCCGAAACCGAAAAGTAGCCATGCTGCCGCAGCGCATTCAAGCTGCTGCGCGGACTGTAGGTATAGCCCTTTTCTTCGCGGATATTCATGACTAACCGGGAATTAAATGCTCCGCCATACAAACTGTTGGTGAGGCCCAGCTTCACCCAGTCCGGATGCTTGCGGGTGATTGCGTGGCAACCCGCAAGGATCTGCGTCTGGACCGCCCCGGGCACGTGCACCAGGCATACGCGGCGGCCGCGCGGATTCGCGGGAGCGGGAGCCGCAGGAGTTTCCGGTCTTTTTCCGGACCATTTGCCAAACACTTTTTCGGCAGCCGGCAACATTTCATTTGCATCAAAATCACCGACGAGCAGCAACGCTCCATTTTCCGGCGTGTAAAATTCGCGGTAGACCGCCGACAGATCTTCGCGCTGGTATGCGGCCACCTGCGCCTCGCTCGGCGAAACCTGGGCATAGGGATGCGCGCCAAACAAAACTTTGCGCAATCGCTCGTTCGCCAAGAAACCCGGCTCGGTGCGCTGCATTTTTACTTCTTCCAGCTTCTGCCGCCGCTCACGTTCGAATTCGGCCACTGGAAACGCCGCCTCTCGCGCCAGTTCATTCACCAATTCCAGCAGCGGCTCGGCAAATTCCGCGAGACCAGAGAAACCAATCGCGCTGATGTCCGCGCCCGCACTGGAAGAAAGGTCTGCGCCAATGCGCCGCAAGTCTTCTTCGAGCTGGCGGCTCGCGCGCTTGGTTGTGGCGGTGCGCGCCACCGTCGCGGTCATTTCGGCAAGGCCTGGAGCGCGATGCACCACGGCGGCGTTTCCAGAGCGAAAAAAAAGTTCACCATGAAACTTGGGAATCGAGCGCGCCTCCGCGAGAATGACTTCAAGTCCATTTGAAAGGCGCGCCCTGGTCCGCTTCGGCCACTTCACCGGACGTTCCGGAGCGAGCGGGGGAACACCGGTTGGCAGTCCCACGGCACGGGCAGCCATTACGCGGCCTCCTTTTTATCCAAGGGGGCGCTGGCCTTGAGCGGCGTGCGAAAGACGATGGCCCGTTTTTCGTTCCGCAGATATTTTTTGGCAACGGCCAGAATCTCCTCGGGGGTGACGGCGAGAAATCCGTCCATGATGGTATTCACCAATTGCGGATCGTGGTCGAACAGAGTGAAGCATGCGAGAAGATGCATCAGCCCGTATTTCGGCATGTACCCGCCGCGGCCGCTTTCGAGCGTGGCGTAATAATCCGAGCGCCACTTCACCTTCAAATGTTCCAGCTCTTCCAGGGTTAAGCCGTTTTGCCAGGCATCACGAATCACGGAATCAAATGCTTCCAGCGCCGCCTGGCTCGAATACTCGGGCTTATGCAGAATGCGGGTGGTCATCTGCGAAGGCCCGTTGTAGCCGAAGAGATCATCGATTCCGCCTTCGGCTTCGACAGCAATCTGTTTCTCCAACACAAGTTCACGGTGTATTCTTCCCGCGCGCCCGCCATGCAACGCCTGATCGAGCAGGGCCATCGCGTACCAATCGGCGGTACGTCTCCTAGGCAACCCGTATCCGATGGCAATGGCGGGCAGCGTTCCGAATTTCTCCTCCACACTGCCCCGGCGTTCTTCCGTTTGTTCCGGCTCGCTGGAATCGGCGAACGGCGGCGGGGCTCCCGCGGGAATGTCACCAAAATGTTTCTTTGCAAGCGCGATCCCTTCTTCCGCCTTTACATCACCCAGCATCAGCAACACGGCATTATTCGGCACGTAGTATGTTTTGAAGAAAGCCTGCACGTCAGCAAGGTCCGCAGCATCGAGATCCGCAAAATCACCGTAGAAATTATGCGCGTTCGCCCAATTGCGGAAGGCCACGGGAGGCATGTCCAGCCACGGGAACCCGCCGTAGGGCTGGTTCATGACATTGACGCGAACTTCCTCCTTCACCACGTCGCGCTGATTTTTCAGGTTTTCATCGTCCACTTTCAGCGCGCGCATGCGGTCCGCCTCGAGCCACAGCACGCGCTCCAGAGCGTTCGACGGCACAGCCTGGTAATAATTCGTGACGTCGTAACTCGTGGAGCCGTTCAGCGTGCCGCCACTGGAATTCACGAGCTTGATGTGCTGCATCTTCGGAGCATTCGCGGATCCCTGAAACATCATGTGTTCGAACAGATGCGCAAACCCGCTGCGCCCCTGCGGTTCGAGCCGGAATCCGATTTTGTAGTAAAGGGCCACGGTAACCACCGGCGCCGTAGTGTCTGGCGCGACTACCACGTCCAGGCCATTTGCCAGCTTGGTGCTTTCGATTCCAATCTGGAGTCGTTTCACGCGTTGCCCCCTGTTGCCTTTGCCCTTGTAATCATTTTCACAGAACTTTTTTCCAATTCCGCCAAGGTACCCGCAGTATCTTGTGCGAGGACGCGCGCCGCCAGGCGGCTCAGCGCTTCATACGCATGCGCAATTTCCATCGGCGATTCCCGAAGGGCCTGCAAGTGCGCGCGCACTACCTTGAAATCTCCGCGAGCGAGCGGCCCCGTCCATGCCGCCCGCGGTCCCAGGCGTTCAAAATTGTCCAGCACCTGGCGCGTCAGCGGCAACAATGCGCGGACGGCTTCGCGCCGCTTCATCCCCAGCGAGACGAGCAACTGCGTGGCTGCTTCTTCCACGGCCAGAATATGACCGGAGGCCATTGCCGCAGCAGCGTGATACAAGGGTTTCTTGCTTCCCGCGACGCGCACGGGCGATCCACCGAGTTCCCGCGCGACTCGCCGCGCGACTCGCACCGCCTGCGTTTCGCCTTCAATCGCAAAGACTCTTCCTTCGAGCGATGGCATAGCGACACCACTGAAGGATTGCAGAGGATGCATCGATCCGACAATCGCCCCGTGCGCCCGCAAGGGTTCAAGGGCACTGGAGTCCGTGGCGCCGCTGGTATGCAGAACAACTCTCCCACGCAATTCTCCTTCACCGATCCGTGCGAGCTCTCGCCCCACGGCTGCAATCTGGTCATCAGGCGTGGTGATCAGGATAACCTGCGACAAGAGGACCTGACGCGTCAATCCCGCCCAGGCCTTCCCTGCCCCAATGAAATGAACGGCGCGTCGCGCGCTTGCCTCGCTGCGGGTAACTACCGATCCAATCTTCCATCCCGCTTCACGCAGCCCGCGTCCCAGCGTTCGGCCCACACGTCCCGCACCGATGATGGCGAGGCTATTCGGCATTCATTGTTAGCATAACCTGAGGGCAACGCTGGATACCAATTCCCAGGGCATTTTTCGAGCTGGTTGATTCAGGGATCAAACAGAAGCGGCTTCGGCCGAAAATAGGCCCGCTACGTCTTTTTGCTTTAGCGCGCGGATACGGTCGCGGAGCTGGGCGGCTTTTTCAAATTCGAATTTCTTGGCTGCTTCGCGCATTTGCGTTTCCAGTTGCTGCAACATTTCGGCGAGTTGCTGTTCGCTCTTGATATTCGCCGTGGCGGCATCGAGGCTGGCGTCGTCCACGGGAACGGTCACATAGTCTGCTTCGACGATTCTGGCCAGCTCCATATCCACGGACTTGATGATGGACATGGGTGTGATGTTGTTTTCTTTGTTGTAAGCGACTTGCTTTGCACGGCGCCGGTTTGTTTCATCTATGGCTTGATTCATGGAGTCGGTGCGGCGGTCGGCGTACAAGATTGCTCTGCCTTCGATGTGCCTGGCGCACCGGCCAATTGTCTGAATCAGAGAAGTAGTGCTGCGCAAGAATCCCTCCTTGTCCGCATCCAAAATGGCCACCAGCGAGACTTCCGGCAAATCCAAACCCTCGCGCAGTAGATTGATGCCGATGAGCACGTCAAATTCGCCGCGGCGCAAATCGCGCAAAATTTTAATGCGATCGAGCGTTTCCACTTCGGAGTGGAGGTAGCGGCACTTGACGCCAATCTCCGAAAAATATTCGGACAAATCCTCGGCCATGCGTTTCGTCAGCGTGGTCACCAGCACGCGCTCATTTTTCTCCGAACGCACGCGAATTTCTTCCAGAAGATCGTCGACCTGACCCTTCACGGGACGAATCTCCACTTGCGGGTCCACCAAACCGGTCGGCCGGATTACCTGTTCCACAACTACGCCGCCTGATTTCGTCAGCTCATACGGACCAGGTGTTGCGGAGACGTATACGACTTGATTGAGTCGGTTTTCAAACTCCTCGAAAGTCAATGGCCGGTTATCCAGGGCCGAAGGCATTCGAAAGCCGTAGTCCACCAGGGTCTGTTTTCGCGCGCGGTCACCGTTGAACATTCCACGCACTTGACCAACAGTCTGGTGCGATTCGTCGATGAACATCAGGTAGTCCTGGGGCACATAGTCGAGGAGGGTTGGCGGCGCTTCCCCCGGCAAACGGCCGCTGAGGTGGCGCGAATAGTTCTCGATACCGTGGCAATAGCCGATGGTGCGCATCATTTCGATGTCAAACATGGTCCGCTGCACGACGCGCTGCGCCTCGACAAATTTTCCCTGCTTCTCCAGCTCCTTCTTCCACCACCACAGCTCTTCCTGAATGCTGACAATGGCGCGGTCGCGCTGCTCCTGCGGCATCACGTAGTGCGTCTTCGGATAAATCGGAACGCGCGACAAATCTTCCTGTCCCCCGCGCACCTCACCGGTGAGCGGATCGATTTGCCGCAGCGAATCGATCTGGTCGCCCCACATTTCGATGCGGTACGCCTGATCCTCATAAGTGGGATAGATTTCGACCATGTCGCCGCGCACGCGGAAGCTGCCACGGCGCAAGTCTTCGCTGCGGTCATACTGAATATCGACAAACCGGCGTAGCAGAGCTTCGCGCGAAGTCTGGTGGCCTTTTTCGAGCATGACGAGCATGCCGTAATAGGCTTCCGGAGATCCCAGGCCATAGATGCAGGACACTGAAGCGACAATCACAACATCGCGGCGTTCGAACAAGGAGCGCGTCGCGCTCATACGCAGTTTGTCCAGCTCGTCGTTGATGGTGGCTTCCTTGTCGATGTAGATGTCCGCGGAGGGAACGTAAGCCTCAGGCTGATAAAAATCGTAATAGCTGACGAAGTATTCGACGGCGTTTTCCGGAAAGAAGGCCTTGAACTCGTGATACAACTGCGCGGCAAGAGTCTTGTTGTGCGCCAGCACCAGAGCTGGGCGGCCGGCCTGCTCGATCAACTTGGCCATGGTGAAGGTCTTGCCGGACCCGGTCACGCCGAGAAGCACCTGATGCTTCTCTCCGGCTTCCACACCGCTGTAGAGCTGATCAATCGCCGCGGGTTGGTCACCGCGGGGCTGGTAATTGCTGTGCAGCTTAAATTTCATGGGAAGGGTCTCCCGCAGCTTCGACGGCCGCTGCCGAATCCTTCATTATACGCCAGCAGGCAAGCTTCGGGTTTCGGGGGCGATACGTGGCGGCAAGTTCGAATCAGGGCTGATGCAGGGGAGCTTCCGTTACCAGGAGCACTTCCGAGTGGCTCTTGGCATCAACATTATAGTGCACGCGATTCGAGCCGTCCGCCTGGGCCACGACGACATCCATAAATTGAGTGGCCTCTTCCGTGGCCCGCACGACGAGGCCGCTCTTCAGAGAAATATAGGTAATGATTTCGTTGGCGCCTTTCGCCGTTCCCGTGGTCCGCAGCTCGTGAAGCTTGAAATCCTCCGGGGTAGCATTTTTTGACGACGAATTCTGCCGCAGCGTTGCCGATGTGAGCAGCACAGCACAAGTATCGGAAGGACCACTGGAGACGGAAACGTCTCCCGCAGGAGAAAGCTGACTCGCATGGCACGGCTCATCGCGCACGTACGTGGACTGCCGCGCCCAATTCAATCCGGCGACGGGAGCCCCTGCCTGCTCCGCTTGGCCGGATTTCCATTTTTCGCCGACCTTCATGCCGTTGGGAGGGAGAGTCCACGCAAGAGCGAAACGCGCAACCCATTGCTGCCAGGCTTGCTTTTGCTCGGGAACAAGAAAATCCAAACCCTTCACTTCGTTGACTGAGCCATCCGGGAAAATCGTGAATTCGATGCTCTGGCCGCTGGACTTTTTTTCTTCTGGCGTCCTTGGCTGGACATTCGGTTCGAAAGTCAGAAACTGACCGCGCAGGTGAATCGCTGCACTGCTGCTTGATTGCTGAACGCCCAGGATCTCAAGCCGCAGCAAGCCGTGCGCGTCGATTTGCGCCGCGTCTGGCGCCATGGGGGCGACAACGTTGCTTTCGGTTTTTACATTTTTGTCGCTCTGAAAACGGATGAGGTAGGTGATGGTCTGGCCGGGCTGCAATCGGGGAAGGAAATGGACACGCTTGTCACCGGCGCAGAGAGTGGCCGCGGCGAGAAGCGACAATCCGGCGATAGGAACTAGATTGCGTTTCAAAGCGTATGTTCAATTTCCCGGCATCTTGAAATGCCGATCGAAAAAGTCGCTGGCCGCGTGATAGGCCGCCAGCCAATGCCGGTGCAGCAGAAAATCGTGCACATCATCGGGGAAAACGAGTTGCTCGATCTCGACGCCTTTTTCGCGGAGGCGAGCGACGAGGTCCACCGTTTGCGTGAAATAAACGTTGCGGTCGTCGTCGCCGTGAATAAAAAGTACCGGCGACTTCCAGGTGTTGACGGAAGTCACGGGAGAGGAATCACGGGCCAGCTTGTTCAGATCCGCAGGGACGTTCTTTCCTTCCCAGTTGTCAGTCGGCCAGTCGTGTACGCCGTGCAGGTCCACGCCCGCCGCGAACAGATCGGAGTTGCGCCCTAAACCTAGGGCGGTCAAATAGCCGCCGTAACTTCCGCCCCATAGTCCGATGCGTTTTGCGTCGACCTCGTTGCGGCCCTGCAAATATTTTGCCGCGGCGACCACGTCCTGATATTCGGTTGCGCCGCGACCTGCCCGGCCCGGGGCTTCGCGAAACGCGCGGCCGTAGCCGATGCCGCTGCGGTAATTCAGCGCAAGAACGATGTATCCGCGGCTGGCGAGGTACTGGTTCATGGCGTAGGAGTTCGAGTAGTAGTACATGTAGTGCCAGCCGAGAAGCATTTGGCGGATGGGGCCGCCGTGAAGAAAAATCACGGCTGGGCGCTTTTCGCCAGGCTTCAATCCCGCGGGCATGAAAAGCTGCCCGTGTAATTCCAAACCGTCGTCGGATTTGAAAAGAGCTTGCTGTGGCGCGACGAGGCCGTTGGAAGGAAAATCCCTGGGCCAGGTTCCGGACGCTAGGGCGCCGGTCGTGCGGTCGGGCGCAAGTGAGGTACCGAAAGGGCGACCGGGGTGAGTCGCATCCGATCCGAAATAGATCAGTGTCCGACCGTCACTAAGCACAGCGGGAGCCCACTCGATCCCAGTGCCGCGAGTGAATTGTCCCGGGGTGCCTCCGTCGATCGACACGTTCCAGATGTGGCGGCGATCCACGTCGCCGCAATTTGAATTAAACAGGATACCTTTCTTATCGGGCGTGAAGGACCACTGCTCCACTTCGCAATTGCCGGGAGTGAGGAGCTTCGCTGCGCCGCCTTCGGCCGAGAGTGCGTGGAGATGCAGCCACCCATCTTCTTCAGAAGCGATGACCAGTCGATCGCCAGCGGCCCAGTTGATGACGCCGCCTCCGGTATCTTCGGCCATGTAAGGAAACGATCCCTGCGGCGTCGCGCTGCTGTGCCAGATTTCGTGAGCTGTTCCAGAGGGGACATCCGCGATCCAGATGGCCCAACGGTGCGGCTTATCCGGCGCAATAAAGAAACCCTGCGGCTCGTCTCGCGGTTCGGCGGGCCGCCGCACGAAAGCGATACGCTTGCCGTCGAGCGACCACGCGGGATTGGCGTCGGAATCCACAGACGGCGCGATGAATTGAATCGTTTTGGTGGCAACGTCATAGACGCCGATGAAGGCGTGATCGGTTCGCGCGGACACGAAAGCCAGACCGCTTCCATCGGGTGACCAGTGCGGGCCAAAATTTTGCCCGCGGACAACCAGTTGCTGCGGCTTGTCGACTCCATCCAGAGGCGCGAGCCAGATCTGTCCATCCTTGACATACGCGATCGTTCCGCGTGGAGAAACCTGTGGGGAATGGCCGGCGTCCACACGCTTGGGCTCGCCGCCGTTCCAGGCGACGGTCCAAACCGCTTGCTCAGCTCCTGCAGGATTACTGGTGGGATTCGGCACCTGGCCGACTGCGTTCTTGCCTTCACCGCGCACATAGACAATCGTGTTGGAGTCCGCGGAAAGACGGAGGTCCAAGAGCTCCTGGCCGTCATCCTCGCTGTATTTTGTGAGCTGCCGTGCCGAGAATGCGGGCCCTTCGGCCACCCAGATGTTGCGCCGGCCTTCTTGATCCAGAACCCAAGCGATGCGGTTGGAATTCTTTGCCGCAATCAGGCTGGAGGGAAAAGGCGCGCTCATTACCTGTTCGAGCGTGAACGATTTTTGCGCGTTCGCGCGCGGCGTCAAAATCAGCAATCCCATTGCACAGCACAGGGCGTGACGCTTCATCGCTCGCTTTCCTCCAGGTCTGAAAAATATTTTCATTCAAGAATCGAGAAGTTTAGTCCGCAGGCTGGCGTACACCCGCTTTCTCCACGGAAACTTTTGGACCATCGAGGGGCCCTGAAATCTTCAGGACGCGTCCAGTGCCAAAATCGCTGGGTTTGCGGTCCTTGCTTTTTCGCGCGCTGACGGTTTCGATCTCCAGGTCCGCGTTTCGCCCAAAGCTGAGCGTTCCATTCACGAGCGTCGATTGTTGCCCGCCATCGAGACGAAAATCCTCTAGGACAATACTGCTGTTCTGCAAACGGAGGGAGCCTTCGCCCGCGGCCCAACGCGAAATTCCGGCGCGCGCTTCTCCATCGGCGACGCTTGCGTTCACGTCCCATCCGCGAAACTCCACTTTGTTCAGATGAAAATCGCCGCGGCCGGCGAGTTTTCCTAGGAGTTCGTCACGGCCCACACCTTCGGTTTTCACGCGCAGAGTGCCCGTCGCGAAACCACCCAAGCGTTCCGCGATGCGGCCTGCTCCCGGCAGTTGCGCGAGGTTCACGCGGTCCAATTCCGCAGAAACGTCATAAACGGGCCGCGGCAGGAACTTCGCGTTTATCTTTGCATGCACTTTGCCGCCCGCCCATTCCGCCTGAGCCCCACGGATATCAAGATGGAGATCGTGGAGGTAGCCCTTGGCTTGCACTTGCTCCAGCTTCAACTTTTCGATTGTCAATTGCCCGATGTCGAGCTCGCCTTCGGCATTCACGCGGCGGACGAGCTCACTCGCCGGAGGGCTGGGCGCCGACCCTCCCAGAAGCGGCGGCAAAAGCCGCTGCAACCAACTTGGCCGCGCTCGTGGTCCGACCCAGCGGTCCAGGTCCGCCGCATTCAACTGGTCCGCGCGCAAATGAAAAATCCACTTTGGACCATTGTCATCATCGGACTCTGCGGGTTGCTCGATGTTTCCTGTCCACGTACCGCCAAACCCTTCGACTCGCATCACACGCGCGATACGCCGTCCGTCGACCCAGTCCAGGGCGCTTTCGGAGATTTTCAGCGGCTGGTTCAATCCCGCGACGCTCAAATTTGCTTTGCTGAACCCAATCCTGCCGTTCCACCTGCCGGTGAAAGGCTGTTTCCACTCCCACTTAATGACCGCGGTGGCTTGTCCCGTCAATTCCCAGCCACGATTCAACTGACGGCCAAATGCCGCGGACAGCTTAAGGAAATTCTCCGCCTTGAAAAAGTTCCCCTCAATACTGATGCTTCCAGCCTGCGTATTTAGATCGTGCGTAAAAGTCAGGTCCGCGGCGTTTTCCATCGCGAGCGCTACCCTGCGGCGTTTCGGCGTCATTACATCGCGAAGTTCGCCTCCGAGCGCAACGCGAACAGGCCCAATCGCCAGCACGCCCCGTTCGCAGCCTCCGTTGAAGAGACCGATTCGCACAGGTTGCGCGAACCCCGGCACGTTTACGATCCCACCACTGCTCGAAAGTGCCGCCGATTCCAAAGACAGCGGCCAGCCGCGCAGAATCATGCCACCGGTGAAATACTGCTCCGCCGTCACTCCCTCGACAACGTCCGGATGAAACGAGCGATACCAGGCCAGCAGGTCCGACGCCTGTATCCCGAGGGAATCCAACCGCAATTCCATCGAGGGCGCGCTTCCGCCAACGACGCGGAGCTGCCCGCGAAGATTCGATTTCGGACCCTCGACGGCAAGTTCTTCCGCGACAAAGCTCCCCGAACCAATGTTCCAGCGTCCGTTGACTCTGAGATTCAGCCGCGGATTATCGGCGCGCTCCGCCAAATCCCAGCGATGGATTTGACCGGTGCGTCCGCGGATTGAGAAATCCCAGTCTCCCGCCAAATCGTCCTTGGCGGCACCGCTTTTCGCTGTGGCGTCCAGAGCGAACGTGCCGCGCACGCCATAATCCTGTCCACGGAAGAGCCGCAGGACGTCCGCCAGTGACGCATCGCTCCAATGCAGCGTGATTCCCGCAGGCTGCAATCGCGCGGAAGTTCCCGCCACATCGCCGAGGACTTTGATCGTTCCCGCGGATTGCAGGGAAACTCCACTGCGCGAGGGCTGAGCCGAGAGTTGCAATTGCCAACGCCCCGGCAAAATCTGCTCGACGCTCCCTGAAACACCTGTAAATGCAAAGGGTAACTTGTCATCGCCGGTCTTGAAATTGATGCGCCCATCATCGAATTCGATTTTTTCCAGGCGGTTGACCGGGGCGACGGGCGAGGCCGGCCCGAATACGGCCAAGTCTTGCACTGGAATTGTCTTTGCCGGCGGGAGCCACCTCTCCAGATTCCAGCGGCCCTCCGAATTCCGGACCAGAATGAGGCTCGGCTTATTGAGAGCCATGGTCCCAAATTCAAAATGGCCCCGCAGCAGGCCCAACAAACGCAGATTGGTGCTCAGGTTTTCGGCGCGCAGAAAGTATTCATAGCCGAAGGAAGGGTCCTCTCCGACGGTTACACCGTTGGCATCCAGTTGCGGACGGGGCAAAATCCGCGCGTCGAAACTCTCGACTTCCACCTGCCGACCAAACGCCCTTTCCAGATGCGCTATCAGATAGGCATGCCCGCGGTTAGTGCGAACAAGCAGAGACACGCTGACCTGCAAGGCGATGACGATGCCGACGATCGCCAACGCAGGTCTCCACCACTTTTGCAGCTTGTTCATGCTGCTGGGAAGTTTCGCAGACTCATTCGCAAAAAGGTAGAGCCGAGCCCATCCTTTGGACGAATCAAAAAGTGTGCTCCCCTCAAATCCCGAACTGAATTCCTAATGCACGGTATGGAGCATGCGGCTCCAACGCGTTCGAGACGGCAAATGTGCGATCGTCTCAAAAATGCCCACCAATCTGGACCAGAAGGTACTTTCTCCACTGTAGTCGGCGCTCTTCGCATCCACCGACCAGTAAATCAAGAACGGCCGCCCCATGATCGCGTCACGATCAACAAACCCCCAGTACCTGCTATCCAGGCTGCGATCACGATTATCGCCCATGGCGAAGTATTTTCCAGGCGGCACGATGATTTCATCTCCATGCATATACTTGCGCATTTCGTGCGCCCACTCCGGCTGCATCGCGGAAGTAATCAACTGCCGGCTCGGCGGAGGAAAGTTGTAATTCAAAGGGTCGTAGGGAGCACTTGCGTCATGCACGACATAGGGTTCCGGCAGCGGTTTTCCGTTGATGAACATCTCCTGGTCGACGAGTTTCAAGTGATCCCCAGGCAGGCCGATAACCCGTTTGACGAAGTGCTGGTGATCGGCATAAGGGTATTTGAAAACGATAATGTCGCCGCGTTCCAGTTGGCGGTATGGGAGCACTTTTTCATACCAGGCGCCTGTGCCGCCGAATATAAACTTATTCACCAGCAAATGGTCGCCGATCAACAGCGTGCCTTCCATGGAAGCCGACGGAATTTTGAAGGCCTGCACAATGAAACTTGTGCCAAAGAGCGCCAGAATCACCGTTACCAACAGCGACTCCAGGTATTCGGAAATCGTGGTCTGGTCGGCGTGGTGCTCCTGCTTTGTTTCCGGCGCCTGCTCCTGGATTTCCGCTACTGTCTCTTCCGGCATTCCGCGTCAGCCTTTCGCTTGCGCGCGTTTGAGTTGGTCCAAGGCGCTACGCGCCGCGCGTTGCTCCGCCTCTTTTTTCGTGCTGCCCTCGCCTGTCGCCATATACTCCCCGTCAATCCAAACTTCGATCTGAAAGACTTTCTGGTGGTCTGGGCCGCTTTCTCCAGCCATGCGATATTCCGCAGGTGCACGCCCCTGTCCCTGCAAGAGTTCCTGCAACGCGGATTTTCGATCGGACTCCGCGATACGCTCGCCGCGCTCTTCAAGCGCCTGCTCAAACAGGACCCTTCGCAAGACCTCGCGGGCGGCACCCAGTCCGCCATCCAGGTAAACCGCAGCCACCACTGCTTCAAACGCGTCGGCCAGAAGTGTCTGTTTCTCGCGACCTCCGGTTTTCTCTTCACCGCGTCCCAGCCGCAAGTGTTCACCGAGGCGCAGGCGACGCGCAGCCATCTCCAGCGAACTTGCATTCACGATACGCGCACGGCTCTTGGAAAGCTGTCCCTCGCTCCATTCCGGAAAAGCTCCCAGGAGATATTCGCTGGCAAGCAGTTCGAGGACGGCATCCCCCAGAAACTCCAGGCGTTCATTGTCCCTGGGAAGCACGGCAGCAACCGCCTCTTCAGCGCCTGCCGAACGCAATTCGGGGACTGCAGAGCTATGGGTGAGCGCTCTCTCGAGAAGCTCCTTGGCCGAAAACTTATACCCTAGACGTTCCTCAAACGCGCCGTCCGCGATCCGGATGGTCTCTTGCATAATTCCGCCGTGGGGGCGAGCCGGCTCACTTCGGCGCGCTCAGTTGTGTCGCGCCAAGCTTCTTAGCGTCTTCCCCTTGTGCCTTGCAGGTGCCCTGCAAAGGCCCGGCCATGGCTGAACATTTATTGAAGGCGGCTATGGCATCGTCAAAATGCGACGTAATCTTGTTGGCCATTCCCAGCAAATAGTAATTGACCGGGTCCGGATTCGGATCGATCTTCACGGCCTGCTCGAGCTCCGGAATCGCTTCGGCGTTTTTCCCTCGCCGCACGTAGACCAATCCCAACCCGCTGTGGGCCATCGCCAGGGTCTGATTCTTCGCAGATGTGAAGGCCTCATCGGTCAAGTTCTCGGGTTTCTGGAGAGTCGGCGTAATCTCGATGGCCTGCTTGGAATACTGCTCCGCTTTGGCCAGTATCTGGACGGCTTCGGGCGTAGTCGGACTACCATGCAGGCCCCGAGGCAGTGTCTGCCCGAGAAGCGCAAGCGTGGAAACGTCGTTCGGCGCAATCGCGATTTCCTTTTCGCCATATTCCTGCATCTTCTGCGTGTTCCCAGCCTGCAGGTACGCATAAGTCAAAGCACCGTACACCGGGGACTTGTAGCGGCTTTCAGGATATTTCTGGAGAAAAGCCTCGCCGAGCTCAATCTTCTTGGCGGAATCATTCTGATTCACGGCTTGAAAGGCCTTGTATGCCGCGTCTTCCTCGGCATTCACCGGTGCCGGAGCATCCAGCGTCAGAGGCGTGACGTCTGGAGTCTTCGACTTGTCGCCCTGTTGCGGCGGAGGCTGGCTCTGGCCTGCCTGGTCATAGAGCAAAACTGCCGCTGCGGATCCGCTCGCGCCCGCCAACAATCCCGCGGCGGTTACCGCTTGCAACCAAATACTCCATTTCATTCTCATCCTTTTTCTCCTCGCTCGTTATTCCTTCTCCGTTTTCGTGCAAGGGCTGCTCCCGTTCCTCAGTCGACCCCGCCTGGCAAAAATCGGACTTCGTTCAAGGTCGCGCAGTGGTTTTGTCTCCGCCAACCGCAGCCAGTCCTTTTTGCGCTGCTTGTTTGGCCTGCTCCGGCCCGCCCTCCACGTTCAACACGGACTGATACTCCATTTTCGCTACTTCTGGATTTCCTTCATCATCATAAATTCGCGCCAGGTAAACGTGGGACCACGCCAGCACCATGGGATCTTGCGTCGCTGCGTGTTCACCCGTAGTCAGCCGACCGAAGACCTGCTTGGCTCTGGCCGCATCGTGATCCAGGAGCGCCACCAAGCCGATTCCATACCAGGCGCGCGCTTGATCTGGATATTTCGTAAGTACTTTTTGAAACGAAGCCTCCGCCGCGCGCGGATTTTTCTCCGCGATGCGCCGTTCCCCTTCCGTCAAGGCCGTAAGGACTTCCGCATCATTCGGCACTGTGGTTGGGGCGGCGCTCCGCCGGCGCGCAACTTCTTCAGCCGCGGCTTCATCTTCCGGTCTGGCCGTGTCGGCTGGCGCAAATTTCACCGTCGCCAACCGCCTGGCCTCGGCTCCTGTATCGATGGCCCGCACCAAATCCTGGAAAAACAGCTTCATCGACGGCTCGGAGTTCTCGAATTTGGGCAGCGCCCCGAAGAGCGGTTTCACGAGAACGTAACCGTCTTCATCGTCGCGATTCATCGCCGCTTCCCGCTCGCCTGGGGAGATGCGCTTGAGCTTCAGCTCCACGGCGCGGACGGTACATTCCGCGAAGTACGACGCGAAGTCATCCTTCAACTCCGGCGCAAGGCGCGGAGCAGTCGCGGCTTTCTCGAATAACGGGCGTTTCACCGCTGTCACGTGGGGATACATCAGAGGCAGCGGGTCCAGCAGAAAGTGCAAGAAGGCATGGCGAATCACATCCGTTGGAATCTCCTCCCCTCCGCTGAGCACCAACGCATAGTGATCCCCAAAATTCCTAACATTGGTGATCCGCCCCACCAGGGGCTCGACGACGACCGCAAATGTGCGCGGCCCGGACGGCTCGAGGATTTCGCGGAGATATCCCGACGCGACGAAAACAATCTGCGACAGCGGATCATGGAGCCGTTCGACTTCGCGGTTATAAACGGGCTGCACTTGCCGCCACAATTGGCCGATCTTCTGCTCCTGATAGTAGCTGGACAGGATTTCGCTGAATCCCTCGAGCGCAATGATCTCGGGAGGCAGTTCATCGCGCCGCAAAATCGGCTGAAACGCAGGCGCTGGCCCGGACACCAGGCCGAACCACAAATACCTGGAAAGAGTCGCGCCCGGATCGCGCAATTCGTGCTGGCGGTAAAATTCCCGCACCGCCTCCACAGCCGGCCCCTGCTGCCGGCGCAAACGCTCCCGCATCTGCGCGCGGAACGCCGTCCAGTTGTCGGAACTGACGTTCGATGCAAAACCCGCCGCGACCAGCGCGCACATGGTTGTGAACATGGCCTCGCTGCCATCCACGCTCACAGTGCTCGGCGGAGCGGTTCGTGTGCGCTGCCGGGGCGCTGGCGTTGGGCTAGCCGGTGGTGCTGGGGATTGCACTTGTGCCGGTATGGGGGCCTGCGCTTGTCCTGTCGCGGCCGACGCTATTGCCAAGCACAATGCCACCAGCACGACCTGTTGTTGAAGTTTTTTCATGCCTTTCGCCGTAGTCCTCACTCGGGCCTGTCGCTGTTTCTATCTCCGCGTTTCGCGGTTCTCCGTACGGAAGGGCATATCTGGGAGCAGTCCATGTCCTCTCACAGTTCTACGGCATATTGCCAATCTACAAGCCCCTACAAACTCCGTCAAGGAATCCCGTCTTGCTCCGCGAACACTTCGTAGGCCCGGCGTCTCTGCTTTTGCCGCTTTCAAACGGAAAATCGGTCGCTCGACTCGGACAACGCTTGCGCCTTCGCGGGGCATCTGCTAACAGTGGAGATGCTTCTTAAACCACCGCGGGATGGCCGCTTGATGATTCGACCCCTCATGGGAAAACTGAGATCTTCTATTGGATTTTTGCTCGTGGCGGCTGCTTTTCCAGGTGCCTTACATGCGCAACTCGTTCGTGAGAACACCACGCCTCCGCTGCAGCAAGCGCCTGCCAAGCAAGATTCGCAGAACCGTGCCGCCACGCAAACGCCGCAAGGAAAGAAGCGCCTTTCACAGGAAGTCCAGATAACCGGCGAAGAATCCTGGATCGACACCAGCGTCGACATTCAGGCCGGCGAGCACGTGCTCATCACTGCCACCGGCAAGCTCCGCTACGTCGACGCGAAGGACGACAATGGTCCTGACGGCCTCCCGCGGAGCTTCAAAGACCTTCTTCGCGTCTTGCCATTCAATGAAGCGGGGCGGGGCGCGTTGATTGGGCGCATCGGCGACAAAGACACCGCCCAGCCTTTTGCCATCGGCGCGCGCCGCGATGTTGTCGCTCCTGTCTCTGGGCGTCTTGCCGTGGGCATCAATCAGACCACCGACGACGCTGGTAGCGGCACGTATGCCGTGCGCATCGAGGTTTACGCGCCCGAGAACGGCACCGCACGCGTCGTTGCCCAGCAAGTCCGTTCGTTGCCTGGGATCGACAACAATCTCTTCTCAAAAATCCCGCGCCGCGTCGGCGACAAGCAAGGCAACCCCGGCGATATGGTCAATTTCCTGATCCTTGGCTCCGAAGCCGCCATGCAGCGCGTCTTCACCACCGCGGGTTGGGTAAAAGTCGACGCTGACGTCAAAGACACCGTCCTTCACGGCCTCATCGCCAGCCTGTCGAAAGAAGCTTACTTGACCATGCCGATGAGCCAGCTCTACCTGTTTGGCCGCGCGCAGGACTACGGCTGGGCGCACGCCGAGCCCCTTAGTGTCGTCCGATCGCGCAATCATCTGCGCATCTGGAAGGCGCCGTTCGAGGTGAAAGGTGAAACGCTATGGGTCGGCGCCGCTACTCACGACATCGGATTCGAACGTGACCAGCGCAACAACGGCGTCACCCACAAAATCGATCCCGATATTGATCTCGAGCGCGACTACGTTGAGAAGACTCTGGCTTCCACGGGTCTCGTTACCGGAATTTCCCACTTCCTGCCGGACAATCCAATGAAAGAAGCCAAGACCGCAACTGGCGGCACTTTTCATTCGAACGGCCAGGTGCTCATTCTGAAACTCGACGATTCCGCACCTAGTCCCTGATTCGAGTCTTCCGCTACTTCGCCGCCTCCAATTCAAGAACGATCACGCGATCCACTTCTTCCGCTTGCGGTTCCGGCAATTTCAGAACCAGCCCTCCCTTAACGACGCTGAACTCGACGCCGCTTCCATCGCGCAGAAGCCGCGCCGAATGAACGGGCCGCGGGATTCCAGCCAATGCCAGCACCGGCTGATTCCAATCGAGGACATGAACGTAGACCGTCGAGCCGCGCTGCGTCGTCACGCCCCACGGTCCGGCAGGGACCGGGCCTCCCCGCGTTCCATAAATCGAATCGCCGTACTGCTTCATCCACTTGCCCACTTCCGTCAGTCGCTGCACAAACTCGGGCTGGATTTCGCCGCTCGGCATCGGGCCCACATTCAAAAGAAAATTCGCGTTCAGTCCTGCGGCGCGTACCAGGTATCGAATCAAATCCGCCGGACTCTTGTAGTGTTCGTCGGTGAGATTGAATCCCCAGGCGTTGTTCATGGTTTCCGCAGTTTCGAGTGGCAGCGCGCTGACCGATTGCTCCGGGTTGAAACCAGTGGTGTGCTGGCCCGGCAAATCTTTTTCAAACATCTGAAAATCCTCGCCGGGGAATGGCGTCTTATGATGATTGCTGCCGACCAAGGCCTGAGGCTGGAGTTGATGAATCAGCCCGTAAGTGCGGGAGAGATGCCAATCCGCATCGAGCTTGTCCCACATTCCGTCGAACCAAATTCCCCCGATCTCTCCATAATTCGTCAGCAGCTCTCGCAATTGCCCGTCCATAAAATTCAGGTAAGCATCCCAATTCCCGGAATCCGGGCGGCCCGTACGATGTCCCGTTCGCCCGCGCGGAAAATAATCGGGAGAATGCCAATCGAGTTGGGAGTGGTACAGGAACAGCTTGATGCCCTGTTTATGGCACTCCTCGGCGAGCATCCCGATTACGTCCTTGCCGTAAGGCGTGCGCGCCACGACATTCCAATCCGTCAATTTCGAATCGAACATCGCGAACCCGTCGTGATGCTTCGAGGTAATGGTGATGTATTTCATGCCTGCGGTCTTTGCCAGCGCGACCCACGCCGCGGGATCATATTTGATGGGATTGAAAAAAGACGGCAGCTTCGCGTAATCCGTCCTGTTGATGGGGCGCGTCTCCATGATCCATTCGCCGTCGCCCAGTACGCTATATACGCCCCAGTGGATGAACATGCCAAACTTCGCATCCTGGAACCACGTGCGTGCCTTCAAATTCGCTGCAATAGGCGTGTAATTCTCCTGCGCGGTTGCGCGTGGTCCCGCTGCGATGGCAGTTGCGAGTAGAGCAGTTGCGATGGCGATGGATCGCGCGCGCGTCGTCATGTTCATGTCACCTCCAGTGGAAACCACAACTCGTTCCGGGATCGAACAGGTGGATTCTAGCGAATGCCGGCAGGAAGTCGAGCAATAACGCAATCGAGGCGGTCGCATTCATGTAGTTTTGGAGTATGATTCCGCTCTCGGCCAGCGTCCAATTCTCACCGGAGAATCATGCAGGAGGTGGCTCATGGATATCGTCAAGCCAGTCAATGAAGCAGGCAGGATCGCCGCCTTGGAGAAGTACGCTATCCTCGATACTGATCCGGAACAATCCTTCGACGACCTCGCTCTGCTGGCCTCGTTCATTTGCAAGACGCCCATAGCCCTGATTTCACTTGTCGACGAAAATCGCCAGTGGTTCAAGTCTCGCGTGGGTTTGGATGCTTCGGAGACCTCGCGAGACATTGCCTTTTGCTCCACGGCCATTTTGCAGAATGATGTCTTCGTAGTTCCCGATGCGCTCGCAGACGATCGCTTTCGCGACAATCCTCTTGTCGTTTCTGACCCGCATATCCGCTTCTACGCCGGCGCGCCCCTTATTAACGAAGATGGTTACGCACTCGGAACACTTTGCGTCGTGGATCGCGCGCCTCGCGAATTGGCGCCTGAGCAAAAAGAAGCGCTGAAGGCATTGAGCCGTCTGGTTCTCGCGCAACTCGAATTCCGCCGCAACTTGTTGCTGTTGAAAGAAACTCTCACCGACCGTACGAGAGAGGAGCATGAGCGACAGCGCGAGCTGGTCCACGTCCAGGAAACGCTTATGCGCGTCTTGGGGCTGCGCGCCGTGCCCGCTTCCGCAAGATAGCAGTGAGCCCATCCGCTTCTACTGGATTGCATTCCTGCCGAGGTGAAGCAAGTCGGTTGCTTCTGGACGTTCGCTATTCGAAGCATCGGTCAAGGCACGGTGTGGCTCCCCAGATGTAAAGTGCCCCCTTTGAATCTTCGCCTCACGGAATTCGAGGAATGCTATCCTCTCACGGCGTGCTCCCATGGAAAAAAAGCGCACAGCGAAAATACTCTTGATCGGAGCATTACTTCTAGCTCCCGCCCTGATTGTCACCAAGCCTGCGTTTATCGCCCGGGCGGCAAGCTCGCGGCCACAAGACACTGCGGGCGTCAAAGAACATCAGGACTGGCCGGCATATGGCGGCGCGCCGGAGAACAATCACTATTCCAGCCTCGCCCAAATCAATCGCAGCAACGTCAAGCGCCTTACCGTTGCATGGAGCTTCGACACGAAGGAAGAAGGCGGCCTTCAGACCAGCCCCATTATCGTCGCGGGAGTCCTTTATGGAATCACGCCGACGCAAAAGGTTTTCGCGCTGGATGCCGCGACCGGCGAGCTCCTTTGGAAGTTCGACTCTGGAATTCGAGGCACGCAGCCAAATCGCGGTCTGGCCTATTGGGCCAACGGCAACGACAAGCGCATTCTTGTGGGCGTGGTGAATTTCCTCTACGCTCTGGACGTCACGACTGGCAGGCCGATCCCATCGTTTGCGAAAGAAGGCCGCATCGACCTCCGCGAAAATCTTGGCCGCGAACCTGCCTCCGCTCAATCTATTGCCCTGACCAGCCCACCTGTCGTTTACAAAGATTTGGTGATCGTCGGCGGCCGCAATCCCGAGACTCTCCCCGCGCCCCCTGGTGACATTCGTGCCTTCGACGTTCGAAGTGGCAAGCTGCGCTGGTCGTTTCACACCATTCCGCACCCAGGCGAATTTGGGTACCGCACTTGGCCCCAGGGCGCGTGGAAGAACAGCGGCGCCGCGAATAATTGGGCCGGTATGACCCTCGATCCCCAACGCGGCATTGTGTATGTTCCAACCGGCTCCGCCGCATTTGATTTCTACGGCGCTGATCGCATCGGTGACGATCTCTTCGCAAATTGCCTGATTGCCTTGAATGCCCAGACCGGCGAACGAATCTGGCATTTTCAAGGTGTCCACCACGATATTTGGGACCGCGACTTCCCTTCTCCGCCCGCGCTCCTCACCGTCAAGCGCGACGGAAAAGAAATTGCCGCGGTAGCGCAAACATCCAAGCAGGGTTTTGTCTATCTATTCGACCGCACCAGCGGGAACCCTCTTTTCCCCATCAAGTCCTGCAAATATCCCTCAAGCGCTGTGCCCGGCGAAGCTGCCGCCCGCGAGCAGCCTCTTCCCCTTCGCCCTGCGCCCTTTGCGCGCCAGCTTCTCACCGCGGATTTATTAACCATGCGCACGCCGGAAGTTCATCAGTGGGCGCTCGAAAAGTTCAGGAAAGTCCGCAGTGAAGGCCAATTCGTTCCGTTCAGCGTGGGAAAAGACACCGTAGTTTTTCCAGGCTTCGACGGCGGCGCCGAGTGGGGCGGCCCCGCGGTGGATGCGGAAACCGGAATCATCTATGTCAATTCGAATGAGATGGCCTGGACGGGCGCTCTCGCTCCGAACACCGGCGAGAATAGCCCGCGCGCCATCTATATGAGCCAGTGCAGCGTTTGCCACGGTGAAAAAATGACGGGTTCACCTCCGGCGATGCCTTCGCTCGTAAGAGCTTCCGAGCGGCTGACGTTTACGCAAGTTGCGACCACCATCAAGAATGGAAAGGGACGAATGCCTGCTTTTCCCAATTTGACGGAAGACCAGTTGTTCGCGCTCATTGATTTCGTGATGAGCGGCGAAAATAAGGAGCTTTCCAGTTCTGCGCCGCCCCCTGTGTCCATGAAGTATCGCTTCACTGGCTATCACAGGTTTCTCGACCCGGAAGGCTATCCCGCGATCGCTCCCCCATGGGGCACCTTGAACGCTATCAATCTGAACACCGGCGAATATGTCTGGAAGATTCCGCTAGGCGAATACCCGGAACTCGCCGCGAAGGGACAGAAGAATACCGGTACGGAAAATTACGGCGGGCCAATCGTCACTGCGGGTGGGCTGCTGTTCATCGGCGCGACCACCTTCGACAAAAAATTCCGCGCTTTCGACAAATCCACCGGTGAGCTCCTTTGGGACGCGACGCTGCCCTTCTCCGGCAACGCTACTCCCGCCACCTACGAAGTAAATGGCCGCCAATTCATCGTCATTGCTGCAGGCGGTGGCAAAGATCCCAAGTCACCATCCGGTGGCATGTACGTCGCGTTCGCCCTGCCCCAGGATTCATCGGCCCAATCTGCCAGACCGCAGCCGAAGGATTAGTTACGTAAATCAGTTCCTGCGCGTTGCGTACTCGCGGACCCCTTGGCTACTCGATCTGTTGCGTCCTTTTTTTCGAGAAGAGCGCTCAACAAGTTGGCGAGCTGCGACTCCTGCTGCAGAAGGGCCTCCTGGTGAGCCGCAGCGCCGTCCGTTTCGGTCAAATGCGCGAGCTGTGCCGCCAGATGGCGCACCGCCACATCATTTGGCACGTACCTTCGATTCGTAGGTGCGACCGCTTCCCAGCCGGATTCCGTTCGGCGCAGCTCCCAGCGAACTTTTTCGTGCCGCTGTTTGTAATCCGTTTCTCCACCCGCTATGGTTGCGTGAGAATCAATCTGCAGGCGCGCCCATCCATGGTCCCGCTTGATTTCCAGGCGCTCCACGCGGAGCCGCTCAAAAATCACCACGGGCTGCCTCAGTTTTGAGGGCGCATCCGTGCGCAGGATGCTTCCCGAAGCATTGCTCAATTCAGAAATTGCTACAGCAACTTGGCTGTTCGTCGGCGGCTTGTTCGCCGCTGCAATTATGATGCTTTCGGGCACTTCAAACGGCGTGGCTGCAACCGGAGGTGCTGGCTCAGACGGCTGTTCATTCACAACCTTTGTTCGCTCCGAAGCCATCTTCGGCGGGCGATCCGCTGCCGAAGCCGCCGCCGTGGATCGCTCTTCGATCACTTGCGTAGCATCGTGCGGCTTTGCGGAATTTGGAGCTCTTACGGGTGCCGGGCTCTTCGCCGCAGTCAAGATCTCCGCGTTTTCAACTTTGTACCGATAGAAGCGTGGTCTCCCCCGCGACTTCCAATACAGTCCCTCGTAATTCTGGGCCTCCGGCCCTGTACTCACCAGGCTGTAAAAACTGTGCTCCGTCGGCTCCAGAACAATGCCGACGTGGCCTGGCCACACAATCAAGTCCCCGGGCTGCGGGTGTCGTACGCGCTCAAAATTCTCGTCCCCTGCGTAGAGCTCAAACGAGCTCGCATAGGGGTATTCAAAACCCGCGTTGAGATATGCCTGATGAACAAGGTGCGAACAGTCCTGCGCGCTATGCCGAGGGCGATCCTGATCTCGCGCCGCATCCGCGATGGTCCGTCCTTCCTCCACGGTCAGCAATCGGGAATTGGACGCCGCTCCCTGTGTTCGAGCCGCAACCTGCGCCTTTGCCGGCGCGCCGCCGAATAAGCAGCCGCTCGCCACGCATGCCGCGAGTGTCAGTTTCTGTACTGCTCTCCGCTTCCATTTAATCTTCGCGTTGTCCATTGCCCATTCGTCCTTGGCCGTTGCCTGGAGACAGTTTCCCCTCCTTCTAGAATCCATTTAGGGCTGGGGGTGGCAATGGAACTTGCTCTGAGCGTCATCGGCCAAATGGCCAGTCAATACCGGCTTTGGGAATCCGCTGGGTTGTAGGGCCGGGCTGGGGAGGAGGGCCGCGAGCCGAAGCTTACTTAGTTCACTACAACTTGGACTGTTGTAGTACGACTCACGTTGCCTGAGCTATTGGTTGAGGTACCGGTGATCGTGAGCGTGTAGCTCCCGGCGGGTGTGCCTGACGCTGCCGGTGGCATCACGGTGAGGGACGCAGTCTTGGTCACGCCAGCATAGGCCGCCGTAATTGTGACGGGCGTTGAGGCGCTTACCGTGGTGGTGTTGACCGTAAACGTCGCGCTGTTGTATCCCTGAACGACAGTCACGCTCGATGGCACCATCGCCGCCGACGCACTGCTGGAAAGATTGACGACCGCGCCACCGCTCGCGGCCGGCCCGCTCAGAGTCACTGTGCCAGTTGACGAAGATCCGCCGTTGACACTGGTTGGGCTAAGCGTTAGCGCGGATAGCGTCCCGGAACCCGGCGGGTTGTTGACGTAGCCGCCATAGCCGCCACAGGAGGATGCGCAAAGGGAAACAGTAAGTACTCCTGCCAAAGCAGCAAGGCCAGTTCTCTGGCGAGGAATGCGGCCAAAGCTGAACGCGATCAAAACCAATACAATTAGCGTAAGCCATGTTAACGGCGTCACCCGTACCGGCGTCGGCGGTGCATATTTTCCCAGGAACCGTGGCGTCGCCATCGCCGACCTTGCTGTCGTCGTTAGCGTGACCGTCGCGGTTGCCTTGTTGGACCCATCCAGCACAACAGATGACGGCGAAACAGCGCACGTGGCGGCCTGCGGCGCACCCATGCAATCCCAAGTTACGGTTTGTTTTGAACCATTCAACGGCGCAGCGGACACTGTGAAGCTCGCCTGCTGACCCGCAGTGATGGTCGTCGTGGACGGTGTCGCCGAAACGCTGTAGTCCTGCGAACAGCTCGGCGTGGTTACCGACCCGAGGGCCATGCACAAATCGAGGCGCCCGTTGTTCATGCCGGGGTCGGTAAGCGGTACGGCGTGAGACGTGGCCAAAGCGGCCCCAGACTGGGCAGTAGCCGTGCTCAAATTGTGTAACAGCGCCGCGCCTCCTGAAACAAACGGCGCGCTAAACGATGTTCCCCATCCCGCCGCATAGGTGTTGAAGGGATATGTGCTAACGATGGATTCTCCCGGAGCTGCTACCCACACGATCGCGTTCCCATAGTTGGAAAACTGGGAGCGCGTATCCTGATTCGTCGTTGAAGCCACGCCCATCACATCGTTTTGCAGGGCCGCCGGATAAACAATCTCCTGCGTTCCGTCGTTGCCTGACGATGCCGCGCAGATCACATTCTGCTTGTTGGCATAGTCGAGAGCCTTTTGCAGCTCCACGGAACTTGTCTTCATGTCGAAGCTCATATTGATTACATTGGCGTTGTTTTGCACGCCGTAGTAGATCGCGCGGAGAATGTCAGAGAGGGACGCTGTTCCATCCGAATGGAACGCCTTCAATGGCATCAGCTGCGCGGTCGGCGCGACCAGGTGGATAATGCCCATTACCATCGTGCCGTGGCCAAACGCCGCATACTTATTGGGATTCCCGTTACCGTCGAGCACCGCCGCCGTAGACTGGTCCAACACCGCCGCGGTCGATTGATTCACTTGCGCGGGCGCGGGACAAGTCGATGAGCTGCACGTGGGCGGAGGATAGGTTGGAAAATCCGATGGCGCGACGTCATTCAGCTCGGAACCGCCTGGCTGGTTCCGCGTGAAGTCGTAACCGTCACCCGGCACCAATACCGGTTGCAATACCGGGTGAGTCGGATCCACTCCCGTATCTATGTCCGCGACGACACCCGTCCCCGTCACTTTGAACGAGTTCTGCGCATTCTGGATTTCTACAATCGACGCCGCTGGCTGATTGACGTAGCTGTTCCATGCCGGCGTCGAAGAACCTGCAGGGTACGCCACCGAACTCCTGTCCGACATGAGTGTGGGGGATATTGGCGTAGGAACTAGGTTATGCAAGTCAACCAGGCTGAGCAGTTGGTTCACCTCGGCATCCACGAAGCCGGTCAGTCCACCAACGGTTCCGCCCAAGAGATTGATGAAAGTCGTTGGGTCAAGGGGCGTGGTCACAAGGAAAACTTGGCCTAATGTGCCGTCAAGCGATCCCACAATGGTGCACGGCGATAGCGGAAGGCTGCAGAAGACTTGCAGCGCGGAGAGCCCACCCGTCGTCCGAATGATGATCCCCGTGTCTGCCTTCGCTGGCGTGGCCCACAGCAAGGCTAGGAGTACGCCAGCCAGCCAAACTCGCCCTTTCATGGCCGTCGTCTCCCTTTTACCTGCTGCTTTTCTTCTCTCGCGTCTCCCTGCCTCGCCTCACTTGTTTCCAAAATACCTTGCTCAGCTCGCTCCAGAAAATCACGCTCGCGCATGGATTTCGCCCCCCAAATTCATTCACACCCCTCGGAATAAACCTTCTGCCATCCGGGGCTTACAGGATGGTGGCATCAGCACATTTCCGATTTGAATCCCAATTATTTCCCGGACTGACCAACGTCGCCACACTCCCTCGGAGGCAAATCGTTCGGGGCGCGTCGTGCGAAGGTCAGTCCGGCTCGTCCCTAGTAGTAAGGTTGAAAATAGGGGGGAAAAATAGGAGGGAAAGTCTGCAAAATAGCCTAGGGTGAAGACCTGATTAGAAGAAGTGCCTTGCAGCTACGCGCTGCCGATCGCCCGCTTCAGTACCTCGCGCGAAATGTTCGCTCCACTCACGACTAGTGCCACAGGATCACCGCTGCCGGCCTCGCCTTGTAGCAACGCCGCCGCGCTCGCAGCTCCGGCTGGCTCGGCCAGCACATGCTCCTCCAGCAGTAAAGTCTCAATCGCGCGTAGCAATTGCTCCTCGCTTACCAACACTACTTCATCGACAAGATTCTTCACCTCGCGAACGTTCGCCTCCGCGGGAGTTCGCGTCGCCAATCCATCGGCAATCGTGTCGCACGTCTCCGTACCCACGACCTTGCCTTCCTTCCATGACAAGTAGTACGAGGGTGCGCGTTCCGCCTGCACGCCAATAATCTTCAGTTGCGGCGCGATCTGCTTGGCTGCCGCCGCGATCCCGCGAATCAGCGCTGTATCCCCCATCGGCACAACGATCGCGTTGGTTTCGGGAAGCTGTTCCAGGATTTCGCAGCCAATCGTTGCGGGACCGGCAGGCAGATCCTCGTCGGTAGCATCGTTAAGAAAGAACACCCCCGGCCTTTCGGCATACTCCGCCGCCAGCGTGAACGCAGACGCCAGGTCGCTTTCTCCGCTCTCCACAATGGACGCTCCCAACGTCGAAATGCGTTCGCGCTTCACGAGATTGCAGTTCGTCGGCAGAAAAATCCTGGCCTTGATTCCAAATTGCTTCGCGGCAAAGGCAACCGCCGCCCCGTGATTCCCCGTGCTGCAAGCCACCACTTCTTGGATCGGCCCCCGATTCATTCTCTGCGCCAGCGCGTAGACCGCCCCCCGCACCTTGAACGATCCTGTCGGCAGCTCCGTCTCCAATTTCAAATAAACGCTCTTGCCTGTCCTTTGGCTGAGGAATGGCGCAGCAATCAACCGCGTCGTCCCAAAATGCTTGGCCAGAAATTTCTGCGCCTCACGTATCGTGGGAATAGCCGGAACAATCTGCGAGTGTCCCACAGCGGTTTTCATTCGTACCTCAGCGCCACCATTGGATCGAAGCGCGTGATCTCTGCGCCCAAGAAAGAAGAGAGGCCTATCCCTGCAACGTTCCCTGTCGCAGGGATGAGCCTCTCTTGATTTCTAACTCCGGACGCATCCACCTCGGTCTAACACAAGCCCTTCAAAGAAACGGCGCCTAATTGTGGGTTCAGTCCAAGGCTGAATGCGCGTCCTGCTCACCAACTGAACAGAGCATAACCTCCCTGGCCTGCCGTCGTGGTCGGAAAAAAGGTCGCCCCTGCCCCGCCGGCGCCAAACTGCCCGTTGGGTTGGAAGGCAAAGCCGATCACCAGATAGCCCGGTCCTCCACTGCCAGTAGTAGAGAACGATGGGGCGGAAACACCGCTATGGCTAATCATGGCGGTTGAGTCGGATGCTCCGCCAGCAGCGCCAGGAAGAGGCAAGCCGCATGGTTGAGAGTCAGGTTGACCTCCGCTGCCGCCATGAGCGACAACAAGCATCGTGTTATTGGCGTCCAACACTTGCGTATCGCTTCCATTGCCTCCGGCCGTGGATAATGTCCCAGCAACACCTCCAATGCCCACGTTGATTGTTAAAGTTTGACCCTCTTGGACTGTCAAGATCGTATTCGAGTAAGCGCCGGCACCTCCGCCGCCTCCGCTATTGCAATGCATAACGGCGCCACCTCCGCCGGCGCCGTACAGTTCGATACTCAGCCGGCTAACCCCAGCTGGCACAACGAAAGGGCCGTTGCTCAGAAACTCCTGCCTGCCGCCAAGCCCACCACTCGAGCCGGCGGTTCCCGCTGGGCCCTGGGGCCCGGTATCTCCTTGGGGCCCCTGCGGAATCAAAAAGTTGAGCACCGCGGCATTCGCCGTCCCGCCATTCAGAACCGAAGCCGGCGTGCCTGCCGCGACAGTCACAGTGGTTCCCACCTGAATCGTGGCCGCCGCACCTGCAGCGCCAGCTGCTCCCGCAGGCCCCGCGGGGCCGGGATCACCGGTGTCTCCTTTCGGTCCCTGTGGACCGGGGGCGCCTTGAGGTCCAGTTGGACCGACAGGCCCCGGAGGACCAGTGGGGCCTTGGGGGCCAGGATCACCTTTAGGCCCCGGAGGGCCGATTGGGCCAATGGTCGAAGCGGGCAGCAAGGTCACGCTGAGGTCGTTGTTGCCGGAAGCCACGTCTACGCTTCGCGTGTCCGCGTTCCAGCTCGAGTTTGGGATGGAAACCACCACCGTGTGCGTGCCCACAGCGAGGCTAGTGCTCATCGGCGTGACTTTGCCGGTGTCCACTCCGTCCACGGCGACGTTGGCGCCCGACGGAAACGAAGTCACCTTTAGCGCGCCGCTCCCACTCTGCGCCCCTACTCTGCTAGGCACCAGCAAAAGAGCTCCGGCCAACGCGATCATCCAGGCAATCCTGCTAGGCTGGTTCATCGAGCCCTCCTTGAACGTTCTCACCGTTCAACTTCTTTGCGCCAACCTGACGCGGTTTGTGCTTATTTTCGGGGGAATACTTAGGTAAATCTTGGCAATTGCCGCTCCATTGTTGTCGCCACACGTAAACCATTTGTTTTCAGCGATGGAGAGTGGCAATCATAATGCTCAATTGACAATTACTGTCAGTCCTGATGCGGAAGAGTGTCGTACAAATCGTTCAAAGTCGCTGGTACATGATTCATCATGCGCCCGAGACACGCCTAATTCGTTCGACCATCCACCCGTCTCGGAAGCGACTACGCCTCACTCGTACCTCAGCGCCACCATTGGATCGACTCGCATCGCGCGGCGCGCGGGGATGTAGCTTGCCCAGAGCGCAACTATGAAGAGGACGACAGCAACCGCGGCAAATGTCACCGGATCGTGCGCCGTCACCTCAAACAGCAGGTTCGTCATCAACCGCGTCAATGCGAAAGCAGCGCCGATTCCAATCGCCACGCCCACCAGTGCCATCTTCGCGCCCTGCTTCAAGACCATTTGCAGCACGTCTCCACGCTGGGCCCCGAGCGCCAGGCGAATTCCAATTTCGCGCATGCGTTGCGACACAGTGTAAGAAATCACGCCATAGATGCCGATGATCCCCAGCACCAGCGCCATTGCCCCCGCAATCCCGAGCATCACAAGCGTGAAGGAAGTTCGCGCCACCGATTTGTCATACACTTCCTCCATCGTCCGCACTGATGCCAGCGGCAAGTTCGAGTTCACCGACCACACCACCGCTCGAACTTCGTCCAGAAAACTTTGCGTCCCAGCGCGCTCGCTTCGTATCACGAACGTCACCGTCCGTACCGTGTCCGCAGTCTTGCGCCCGAACAGGTATTCCATCATCGGTGGCCAATAAACGATTTCAGGCGCCTTGTCCTGCACACCTCTTTCTCGAACATCCTGTATCACGCCGATCACCTCATGCCATGGCATCGAGGAAAACTCCCGCAATTGTTTGCCAATCGCCGCCTCCGGCGTGCCCCATATCTCTCGCGCCAAATTCTCCGAAATCATCACTACTGGTCGCAGTCCGTATACGTCACTCCACGTAAATTCCCTGCCCGCAATCAATCGTGTTCCCGCCGTTTGCAAAAAGCCTGGAGAAATATACTTGTACAGATACAGCGGTGCCATCACGTTGTCGGGGTATGTCTTGTCTTGGGCAAAGATGCAGTCCCAGTCCGAATCGAAACCTTCCATCGGCATTTCGCTCACCAGCCCCGCAGACTTCACGCCGGGGGTCGCTGCCAGTTTCTCCAGAATTTCGTTCTGAATGCGCAGCACTCGCTCCGGCTCTGCTACCAGCGCGTCCGGAATCGAGATGCGCATCACCTGGAGATGCTGGGGGTCCGTGAACCCTGGGTCGACCGTTCGCAATGCTCGGAACGTTCGGATCATCAAGCCCGCGCTTACGAGCAGCACGAGTGCCATTGCCACCTGACCCACTACGAGAATGTTGCGGGCGCGGTGGCGCTCCCGGCTCGCGTTCGCTGCCCGGCCTCCGCTGCGGAGAGCTAACGATGCCCGCGGCCCGGCATATTTCAGCGCAGGAATTAGCCCGAGGAATAAACCGGAAAGCACTGCAAGCAGCACAGTAAACCCGAGCGTCCGCGCATCCAGCGAAATCTCACTTAGGCGCGGCAGATTCGTCGGGCCAATGGCCAATAGCAGACGCACCCCGGCATAAGCGAAGGCAGCGCCGAGAGCTCCGCCCATCAGCCCCAGCATCACGCTTTCAACGAGGAGTCCTCGGACCATTCGTCCCCATCCCGCGCCAAGCGCGGCGCGAACGGCTAGTTCCTGCTGTCGCGCCTCGATTCTCACCAGCAACAGGTTCGTCACGTTAGCGCACGCGACGAGCATCACCAGCCCGATCGTTCCCATCACCACCCAGAGAACGTCGCTGACGTTGCCAATGACTTCTCGCTTTAATGGACGAATCATCGGTGTAATCTTCCATGTCTCGTAGAAATGCGGATTCGTGCCAGGACCATTTGTCCAGGAGTCCATCCAGATTGGCAACATGCGCGTAAGATCGGCATTAGCTTCCGCGATGGTGAAACCGGTTTTCAGCCGCGCGACCCCCTCGAACCCGAATCCCGCAAGGATCAAATTGCGGCGGTCAAACGCGAGCGGCACCATGACGTCGAAATCGGTATCGACCAACCGGGAGCCTTTATGGGTAACGCCGACTATTTCTCGAGGCCGCGCATCCACTGTAATGTTGCGCCCGATGATCGACTGGTCTCCGCCGAACTGCCGCTGCCAGTAGCCATAGCTGATCATTACGCGCTGCGGGCCGCGCGGAACTTGATCTGCCTCGGAGAGCCATCGCCCAACTGCAGGCGGAACGTCCAGCGCCTGAAGTACGCCATCGCTGACTTCAACTGTACGCACCTGCTCCGGCTCAGCCACGCCTGTAACGCTCGCGGTTCCGGTAACCCACACTCCCATCGACTGGAATGCGCGATTGTGCTCGGCGTACGTGAAATACATCGAGGGTGAAAGGTGCAGGCCGCTCTCGAAATCCGCTAGTCCTGGCGCGCCAGGAGCGATTTGGTGCAGCGATACTAACTGCTCAGCATTTGGATAGTTCAGCGGTTTCAGCAGCACGCTACTCACCACGCTGAACACCGCCGTGTTCGCGCCGATTCCTATCGCGATTGTCAGCAACGCTACTGCGGTAAACGTCGGGTTGCGGCGGAGCGCGCGCAGGCCATAGCGGATGTCCGCAAGAAATTCTTCAACGGAAGGCCAGCGCCAAACGTCTCGACTGTCCTCTTCCGTCAACGTCACATTCCCAAACTCCCGGCGAGCGGCGTACGTGGCCTCTTTCCTGGACATACCTCTCGCAACCAACTCCTCGATCTTCTTTTCAAGGTGCTCCCGAATCTCTTCCGACAGCTCACCGTACAGTCGACGCCGCGAAAATAGTTGCTTCAGCCACATCACGATTCACCTGTTGCTAGAGCACATCTAAGCTTTTCGAACATCGTTCAAAAATCTTCACTCGTACCTCAGCGCCACCAGCGGATCGACACGCATCGCGCGGCGCGCGGGGATATAACCAGCAATAAGTGCTACGCCGGAAAGAATGCACGTGGCTACTGTCAGAGTTACAGCGTCGCGCGCGGGGAGCCCAAACAACAGACCCTGCAGGACCCGCACGGCCGCTAGTGACATGCCCAGGCCGGCTGTTATTCCGCACCCCAGAATTGTGCCCACATCTCTCGCCACCAAAAGCAAAATCGACCTCGGCTGCGCCCCAAGAGCCATGCGGATGCCAAATTCGCCTTGCCTCTGGGATACGAGGTAGCTCAGCGTTCCATAGAGACCAATCATGGCGAGCAGCAAGGCCAGTGCGCCAAAGAAGCCCGAGAGCAGCGCCAGCAAACGCTCCTGAACCATCGAGTCGTTCACTTGCTCGGCAAGCATGTGAAACTCCAGCGAAATTCCCTTGTTCACTTCGCCGACCGCACTTTGAACTGGCCCTAGAAGCTCCGAGGGCCGCATCGCCGTGTGCAACTCGAAGACTTCTGCCTTAGGTCGTTCAGGATAGGGGTACTGGGTGTCAGGAAAGAATGCAGTCGGATGGGTGTCCTCGCGAACCGACTCGTACTTGGCATCCTTGACGAGTCCGACGATCTCGATAGGCGGGCCGAATTCCCCGGAAACTTGCTGCAGACGAAAAGTCCTGCCAATGGGATTCAGGTTTGGAAAGAACCGCCGCGCCAAGGTTTGGTTGATGATCGCCACTCTCAGGCTAGTCCCAGTATCGCCGCTGGTGAAGTTGTGACCGCCCAGCAACGGCATATGCAGAGCTTCAAAGTATCCCGGCGAGACGGAATTGAGCCACGTTTCCGCTTCTCTGTTCGTCAGGGCATGGGACCAGTCTGTCTTGATGGGCTGACTCCACGCGCCTCCCTCCATCGGACTCATCATCGATCGACCCACAGAAACAAGGCCAGGCAAAACGCGGAGCCGCTCTTCGATGGTTTCGTAAATGGCGACCTGCCGGTCCGGTGGCACCTTTGCTACTTTAAGATCAGCAGCCACAAGCAGGACGTTGTTACGGTCAAAACCGATGTCGAGCGTCGCGAGCTTAGTAAAACTTCGCAACAACAGGCCAGCCGCCACTAAGAGAACAAGAGAGAGCGCCGCTTGCGCGGCCACGATCCATTTGCGTGTGCGAAAGCGCAACGGCCGCTCGATTTCAAGCGCCTGGCTTCCTTTCATGGCCGAACTCAAAGAAACTCGCGTGGAACTTAGCGCAGGTAGAAGACCAAACAGAATGCCGGTAACCACCGCAATCGTTGCCGTGAAGCCAAGGACGCGGCCATCGGGAGAGAGATCGAGGAAGACAGCATTACGATGCGTGGAGATGTAGCGAACCAGCAGAGCCGTACCCCAGTGCGCGAAGAGGATGCCCAACATTGCCCCTGCCAACGAAAGCAGGACGCACTCCGTTAGCAGCTGGCTAATCAAACGCTTGCGGCTTGCGCCCAATGCTTGCCTTACCGCTATCTCCTTGTGACGTGTAGCGGTGCGCGCCAGCATCAGACTCGCGATGTTGGCGCAGGCAATGAGCATTACTAGTGCGACCACGGCCATCAGAATATCGAGCGGCCGCTCAAACTGACGCCGCATACCAAATTCGGAAATGCCGGTGGCGGCAGGCGCGGCCATCAACGTGAGTTTCAAGAAGCGTCGCTGCCCATCGGGAGAAAAGTCCTCAGGCAACGCGGCTGCGAAGATCGCCGGTGAGATCACCTTTAGCCGCGCGGTTGCTTGCAGTCGGCTGATTCCCGGCTTGACTCGCCCCGCCACCTTGAGCCACCACCAACTGCGACTGCCCAGTCTTGATTCTTTGTTGTCAAACAGGGCCGTAGCACAAATAGGCACGGCTACGTCGAACTTTTCGCCCACGTTCAATCCGTAAAAGCCAGGCGGCGCGACGCCTATTACTTCAAAGGGTTGGCTGCGAAGTGATAAGGTGCCACCTATAGCGCTATCCACCCCGCCGTAGCGCTCCTGCCAAAACCCGTAGCTTATTACGGCTACTGCGGGACAGCCTCGACGGTCGTCGGAATCCACAAACAACCGGCCAGCAGCGGGGCGAAGCCCCAACGCATTGAAGAAGCCGCCGCTCACCCAAATCCCGTTCGCCAGACGAACCGCACCGCCCTGGGCAAGGTCGAACTTGTCTTCGCCCCAGGAGAAAGCACCGGAGAAAACGTCCTGACGGTCGCGTATCTGTTCCCATATCGGACTCGTGAAGCTAGCGCCTTCACCACTCCAGTCCGGATCGTCATATTGTACCTGCAGTAATTCATCCGGCTTCTCGACAGGCAGCATCCGCAGCATGACGGCATCAATAAGACTGAAGATCGCGGTGTTCGCGCCGATGCCTAGGGCGAGGGTCAGAATGACAACCAGCGTGAATGCTGGAGACTTGCCGAGCGTCCGCAACCCATAGCGAACATCTGTTAGAAAATTTTCAACGAATGTCCACCGCCAAATCGCGCGGCCATCCTCTTCCGTCAGCGTCACGTTCCCAAACTCGCGCCGAGCAGCGTAGGTGGCTTCCTTCCTGGACATGCCGCCCGCAACCAACTCCTCAATCTTCTCCTCAAGATGCTCCCGAATCTCTTCGGAAAGATCACCGTAGAGCCGCTGCCGTGCAAACAATCGCTTGAGCCAACTCATGATTCACCCGGCGCTAACACCCGCGTAATTCCTTCAAGCATCTTTTCAAATCGCGATACTTCATGCTCCAGATGCTTCGCTCCCTTGACCGTCAGCTTGTAAGTACGCACGCGCCGATTCGTGGACGAAATGCCCCAGTCGGCTTTCACCAACTCTTCCTTTAGGAGTCGCTGGAGAGCCGGATAGAGCGAGCCTTCTTCGATCTGGAGCAAATCATCGGACGCTCGCTTGATGTGCTGCGCCAGGGCATACCCATGCAGAGGCTGCCGCTTCAGCGTTCGGAGAATCATCATCTCCAGTGCTCCAGGAAAGAGGTCTCGCTGCTCGCGGTTTTTCATGGGTAGGAAGTTCTCTCCAGGCCTCGATTCTAACTACTGTCAGTCTAGGCCTAGAGCAAAATAGTATGAGCTTGGGAATTCGCTGTCAAGAGGAAAACGAGTCACGCTCGCCGCACTCTGGTGTCTTCAACTCGCCGCCGCTGCCACTTCTTTCTTCCTGGAAAGGTTCCACAACTGAATATACGGCTCCAGGTCCTTCATCATTTTTTGGAATTGCGCGATGTCCAGCGATTGCGCGCCGTCGCTGATGGCTTTTTCCGGCGCGGGATGCACTTCCACGATCAATCCATCAGCGCCAATGGCCACGCCCGCGCGCGACAATGCCGGCACCAAGCTCCGTTTTCCGGTCGCGTGGCTCGGATCGAGAACCACCGGAAGATGCGTCAATTCATTCAGCGCGGGAATCGCAGCAATGTCGCAAGTGTTGCGCGTCACCGTTTCAAATGTGCGAATGCCCCGTTCGCATAAAATCACGTCGGCATTTCCGTGCGCCGTAATATATTCTGCCGACATCAGCAGCTCTTTCACCGTGCTGCTCAATCCGCGTTTCAGCAGTACCGGACGTCCACATTTTCCGAGCGCTTTCAGCAGCATGAAGTTCTGCATGTTTCGCGCGCCCACCTGCATCACGTCCGCATATTTCGCAACCAGGTCCACGTCGCGGTCGCTCATCACTTCCGTGATAATCGCCAGCCCCGTCGCCTCTTTCGCTTTCTTCAGCAGCTTCAAACCTTCTTCCTCCATCCCCTGAAAATCGTACGGCGAAGTCCGTGGCTTGAACGCGCCGCCGCGCAGCATTTTCGCGCCGGCTTTCGCCACGCCTTCCGCCGCCTGCATGATCTGTTTTTCCGATTCCACTGAGCACGGCCCGGCCATCACCACGAATTCCCCGCCTCCAATTTCCGTTCCATTCACTTTGATTTGCGTTTTTTCCTTGCGGAATTCCTTGCTCACGAATTTGTACGGAGCCGAAATCCGCACCACGTTGTCCACCTGCGGCATGGCTTCGATCGATTCCATGCACGCGGTTACATCCCCCACCCCGACCACGCCGATTACCACGCGTTCCTCCCCTTCGATGGAGTGCACCTTGTATCCGAAGTGCTCCACTTGTTTTCGAACCTCGTCAATCTCTTCCCGTGTTGCATGCAATTTCATGGAGATGATCATTTTCCCGGTCCTCTCGATTTATTTTTCGCCCCTAAAACAAAAAGCCCACTCGGCTGGCGAGTGGGTCGAAAACTTTTTTCTGTTGATTCGCTTACAGAAACGCCCCACGCCGCCTGGATGGATTCCAAGTAAATCGATACCAGCGATAGGAGTTGGCGATCTCGGCGTTCATGACCAATGCAGTGTAATTCTTCTTCTCTCAGGATTCAACAAATTCTTTGAGCCAACAATGGCGCAATGAAACCCATGCGGACGCATGCAGGACTCAGAAAAACAGCACCGCGATGCGATAGTGCGAAAATCCCGGAGCAACATTCGCGCGGCACGCTCCCACAGCGGCTTTACTGTAAGGCCCGCTCCGAATCTTTTTTTCGATATCCTCCGGCAATTTGCTCAGGTCGAAAACTTCAAAACGCATCATCGATTTTGCCGCGCCCTCCGCAAGTCCCGCGTCGCTTCGGCAGGTTCTCCGCGCTTCCTCCGTCGCGCTCGCAGAATGGAATCCCATCGCAGCGAGCAAAGAAACCACCTTCTGTTCCTGCTGCTCCACGCTCAATTCCGGGACTATCTGCGAAAAATCCTGCACCGCGAACAGCCCGCCCGGCCCGTGCACGGCGGCAATGCCGACGGAAGTGAGCCGCGGGTCCAAAATATTTCTTCGGTGGCCGGGAGAATCCATCCAGCCGGCATGAATGATTTGAGGGCTCGCGCCAACGGCGATGTTTTCGGCGATGACGCTGAAGCGCGCACCGGCTTCCGCGAGACGTCCTTCAAGATTGGATTCGTTGGGGAGCTGGTGCTCGAGCATGTTCAGATTCGCCATGCGGAGAGCGTGCCGGCGGGCGGCTTTGAAGAGAACATCGTCCCATTGCAGCGCGGAGAGGCCTTGCGCGGCGCGTTCACGATTGAGAGCTTCGAAAAGCTGGCGCTCCGAATCGTTGCGCTGGAGTTGCACGTTCGCGCTCGCGGAAATAAAAAAAAGAACAGTAGCGGCGAGGAGAACTCTTGAATTTCTCATCGCGGCGGCCAGGAGAAATTTAGAAATTCTCATCGCAGCAAGGAGAAATTTTAAATTCCTCATTGCGGCGAAAATCAGCCGCGAACGCGAACGGCGCTGAAGCTGAGGACCACGTGCCCGCCGGAAGTCGGACGGCCGAAGCTCAGCATGGGGCTGAAGCGCGAGAAAAGCAGAATCTGGTCAAGCTGGTGGCGGAGCTCCACACTCGTGGGCCCGGAGAGAATCTGGTAATCGGTCATTTGGCCGTGCGAGTCCACGGTGACATCAACGAGCAGGCCATGCGGCAACGAAAGTTCAAGGTCCTGCTCCTCCGGCGCCCAAGATTGCGGGTAGTCCGAAAGAGAAACCAGTTCGGCGGGGCGCATCAGGTTGAGAGCCACGTCGTTCTGCACGGCGCGCACAGTGGCGCCCGGCAAAATCATCTGGAGCACCAGAATGAAAACAAGAATAGCGGAGAAGAAGCCGCCCGTGGCCGGGACGGTCAGGGGCCGGAAAACGTTGTCGAGCAGAATTTCCGCGCGATCCTTGATGCGGCGAACACGGCTCGCCCAATCCCGCGAATGTTGGCCCTGCGCAGCAGCAACTTTAATGCGGATGGCGAGATCGGCAGGCGGAACGTTCCTGGGAACGCGCGAAAGCATGACGGCCAGCTTGCGGAAACGTTCCAATTCTTCGCGGCAAACGCTACAACCTTCGAGATGCTGCCGAACCTGGATGCGCTCCGCGACGCGCGCTCCGCCAGTTATAGCATCGTCGAAATAAGCAGCCAATTTAGTTCGTACTGTATTGCACTTCATGGGAGCCCCTCGCCCGCGGAACTTGCCCGCGGGGATTTTGCCTCTGGTGACTGCAAACCGGCTAACCCCTCGGAAGAAAACGTGAACCTGCGCGCGGCAGAAAACGCATCGCCGAAAGGCGACGGCCGCGATTCGGAAACATTGCCGTGCGAAGACGTTTGCCCGCGGCCCGCATGAATCTGCTGCGCGCCCAAGAGCGGCTCGAGAATTTCCTTTAGCGCGCGACGCCCGCGAAGGATGCGGGACTTCACCGTGCCGACGCTGCATTCCAAGACTTCGGAAACTTCCTCGTAACTCAGGCCTTCCAGATCGCGCAAAATCACCGCGCTGCGAAAGACCTCCGGAATCTGCTGCAAAGCGCTGTGGACGACCGTTTGAGTTTCCAGGGCCGCGAGTTGCTCGAAAGGCGTGGCGCAGAGATCCTCGATTTCGATGCGCGCATGACCTTCTTCCGGTTCGGCGTCGATGGAGACATTTTTCTGCAAGTGGCGCTTGAACCAGCGCTTGTGATTCAGCGCTTCGCGAATCGCGATGCGGTAGAGCCACGTTTTCAAAGAGCTGCCCTGGCGGAAATTGCGAATGCCGCGAAAGGCCTTCAAGAAAACTTCCTGGGTGCCGTCGGCGGAATCGGAAGTATCGCCGAGCATGCCGAGAATGAGGTTATAGACCGGTCCATGATAGTGGGTGACGAGCCAGTCGAAGGCCGTCTCCGAGCCGGCTTGCAGCTCATGGACAAGATCGGCTTCATCGCGGCCCCAAGAAAGGGCGCTAGCCCAATCGGACACTGCCGGCCTTTCCGGCCCGCTGCTGAAAAGCGAGCCACGCTGCTAAGGGGTCAACGTTAGAACGCCTTGGCGTTAGAACGGTGGACCCAGGCCTTTTTTGCGAGTGCGACCATTTTGCTCAGGGTTTGTAAGTACAAACCCTGAAACCCGAACGGTCGACTTGCAACCCCGAATGAATCGGGGTAAATCGGGAACGCCGTGAAGCAGGTCCCCGATGTCCGCTCACTAGTCTTAGACACCGAGGAAAGCGGACTTGTTTCCTCGGATCGTGAAGAAATCCCGTGCCTTCGCGGATTGTGGCACCAATGGCGTTTGTCTGCAATGGGACGGATGGTCCCGACCGGTCGGGACCTCCCGCTCCAAAATTGCGGAGAGCTTCGGCTGGAATTTTGGGGGTACCCACCCCGGGTGGTTTTGGGCAAAGAGTGCGGAAGCAGCTGAAAATAAAGGGGTTGACTTTTTTCACGACGCAAAATAGTGCGCAAAGCTATGATAAGAAAGGAGTTGACTGCAGTGGCGAGTGATCAGCGACGAATTCTGCGGCCCGGTGGCCCTCACATTTTTGTAACGATATGATATGACAGGGTTTAAGAGGTGGTGGTCGGCAAACGATATGATTCCATGGGAGTTAGGAGAAGATGGGTGGCAAGTACAGACTGGACGGGGAGAAGAAACAAGATCGCGGCGAGCATGTTGAGCCCGAATCACCCTGAAGGATAGATGGAAGTAAGGATTGGTTAAGTGTTTTGCAGTGAATGGTAGAAATTGGGGGTTGAACGGTAGCGAAGGCGGGTTGAACAGCAGCGGGCGCGCGAATGGGAAAATAGGCAAAGTCAAAAGCCCCAGGTGTGAAACCGACCGAGGGGCATCCGGCCGCAGCGTCACCCTTTTGCAATGTAGAGGGGCGCCCCTTTGGAGTTGGTGTTGACGCTTGTAGCCTTTCATCGGGGAGCTGGCGCTCCCCCTTTCTTCGTTGCGCTCAATTCCGATTTTATGAATTTTCCCTGGTCCTGGAGGTCATGCCACCTCAAAAGAATCGCTCTGCGAGCCCTGCAGCGCGAAATTTTTTGGCGAGGATAAAGGAGCGCCCCTGTGGAGTAAGTTTTGCGTGTTGTTTCAATCTTTCTCCAGTTAGAAAGGAGCGCCCTCGGTGAAGAGTAGCAAATACATCGGCATGGATGTGCACACGGCAACGATTTCCGTCGCGGTACGGGATGCCGCCGGAAAGTTGATCATGGAATCAGTCATTGAAACGAAAGCCAGCACAATTCTGCAGTTCATCCGCGGATTACGCGGGGACCTGCACGTCACATTTGAGGAAGGCACCTGGGCGGCTTGGCTGTATGACCTGCTCAAGCCTTACGTAACGAACGTCGTGGTGTGCAACCCGCGCCGCAACGCCTTGCTGAAGGAAGGCAGCAGGTGCGACCGGATCGACGCGCGGAAGCTGGCCGAGCTGTTGCGCACCAATCTGCTCCGCCCGGTCTATCACGGAGAGAAGGGCCTGCGCACGTTGAAAGAATTGGCCCGGGCTTATCTGACCATCAGCAAAGATCTCGCGAGGGTCATGAACAGGGTGAAGGCGATCTATCGCGGCTGGGGCATTCCCTGTGGCGGCAAGAGTGTCTACCACCCCCGCCATCGCGAGGAATGGCTGAGCAAGATCACCCAAGCCAGCGTGCGCCGCCGGGCCGAGCTTTTCTACAAGCAACTCGACGCACTTGTTCTCTTGCGCAAACAAGCGCGGCAAGAACTCCTGGCTGAGGGCAAGAAGCACCAGGCCTGGAAATGGCTCCGTTCGATTCCGTCGCTGGGTCCGATCCGCGTGGCCGTGCTGATGGCCATTGTCCAGACACCGCACCGCTTCCGCAGCAAGCGGCCACTTTGGAAATACAGTGGGTTTGGGGTAGTGACGCACAGCAGTGCTGATCACCGGTATGTGCAGGGACAGCTTGAGCGATCGAAGAAGCCGGTATCGGTGCGGGGGCTTGACCCCGATCACAATCACGATCTCAAGGATTTGTTCAAAGGTGCGGCGACCCATGCCTCCACCAGGAAGGGTCCTTTCCTGGAGTTTTACGAGGCTCTAGTAGCGAAAGGGATGAGGCCAGAGATGGCACGCCTCACCCTGGCGCGGAAGATTGCCGTGATCACCTTGACCGTTTGGAAGAAAGGAGTCGCGTTTGACGCCAAATATCTGAAGCCACAAACAGCTTAGTGTCTCTGACCAGCGTCCGTTCCATCCCTGGGGATCTTCCCTGGCGGTGGCGAGTCCGGTTCTGGGACACTTGGGTTCGAGGGTGAGTCTCAACTAGACCGTTAGGCTTTGCGTGCCTCGTGGACCGAGTCTCAGTGCAACTCTAGGCCCCTCGGATAACCTGACATAGCAATGGGCCACGAGTCCCGAATAGAACCATGGTTGCCATTAACAACCGTTCTGCTTGTGAGTTTCGGACCGGACTGGCTTCGTCGCGAAAGAAGCGATGAAAACCGTTGAGAGAGAAAACCGAAATCGCTGGGCCGCCGCCATGCTCAGCATTCGCGCAGATGGCACGGCCGGTCAGAACCGACCCTGTTCAAGTACGTGGGGCTGGAAGCAAGAGAAACTCCAGCGGTGGGAGAAATATTTTCTCTTGACTTCCCCCTCTATAGAACGGTCTAGTTCACACCGTTCTTCGGGTCCCAGGAGCCTTGCTCTTTGCGCACGAAAATAATCTGACCGACATGGTAGGCATTGTGGGTGCTGATGTGCGTGAACACCTGGGCGGACTCTTTTAGCTTGGCTTCGTCGGCGGTTTCCACCCATTTTTCGAGTTCGCCCATGACCTCGTCAAGCTGTCTTACCGTTTCATTCCAAGTCTTGCTGTCAAATTTGTCAAACGTTTCGTCATTATTGCCGCTAAATTTTTCGACTTTGTCTCCTTTGAGGTTCGCGAGATTCCGGCGATTCCAGAACACCAAATGGTAGGCGAGCTGGCCGACCGAGTGATTTCCTTTGCCGTCGGTCCAGTTGGCCTGCTCGGCGGTCAAGCCATTCACGGCGGTATTCGCGGGCACGAACCATTCCGCGTTGGTGTGCGTGGAGCGCAGTTCCGCCAGCAGCACCTCTCGCAGAGTGGCCGGTTTCTTGACTTGACCTTGAAGGGGCGATGGGACAGGCGTAAGAACGGGGGCAGCCAAAAGCAATAGCAGAAAGATCGGCATTCGCTTGATCATCCGAAATTCCTCCCAGCCCTTAGACGTGTCTGGCTTCTGGACGGCTTCTGGAGCCGCTGGCGAAGGTGGCCATGGCGCGGAAGCTGGCAGTGAGGTGGTATTGGATGCAACGTTCGGACTTGGACCACACGCAGCTGATCCAGGGTTCCCATGCAGGACAGCCTGAGTCATTCCGTGGTCGCAGTTTGAAACCGCCCGTTTGAGTGGGCATCGTGCCTCCCTGGAAAGCTGGTAGTTCGAAGAAGTAATATGGTCGTCATAGATGACCGAATAGATAGATGGTGGAACTGACGTTGTTCCGCCAAACGATTGCCGAACGAACCTCGGTCGCAGAAAAAGATTTCGGGGTAGTGAAAAAACACTTCGCGAGACGTGGTCGCGATAAGTGTGTCTTGACCGAGCCGACGACGCTATCGACGGATGCAACAGTGTCGTTAGAAATGTCCCCCTCTTTACCTCATTAGAAGTGTCCCCTTTTTTTGCTTGTTGTTGTCATTGGGGCCTCCGCCGGAGCGCAGCCCTGCGCCGCGGTTTGAGCGGCGCGTTTAGGGCGAAGCGGAGGCGGAGGCCCCAATGAGTGCTGACATTTGCGTTCGATCCAGCAACAGCTGCTTTCTTCTTTCCGCATGGCCTTCCCGCCACGGATGGTTCGGGGCGGGCTTGCTTCTTCCGTTCTTGGCAGGCTCGCGGTGCGGCCTTGCCTTTGGGGCCGTGACCACGCTCGGCCGCAACACCAGATCTTCGTACTCGATGCGTTCATCCCTGTAGCGCACCTCGACTGCTCCATCCTCCCACTCACAGATCAATGCCTTGCTCCGTGTCGGCCCGTACCGCCGATTCTGTGGCTTGAGCTGCAGAAAATGCCCGCGGTACTGCACCACCCAATCGTTGCTGATCGATCGTTCCGTCTCTAATCGAAAAACCTCTCGCAACCTCGCCGCACTGGGCGTCCGCACGTGGTAGTCCTCGGGTCGCGCCGCTTCCCGCGCAAATCGTCGGTTGTGCTCAGGAAGATATTCCGCTTCCAAATACGCATTCGCGGCTTCGTAATCCTGGATCCCGTTGCGCCGCAGCTTCTTTACCAGGCGATCTTGATGTACCCCGTTGTTTCGCTCCACGCGACCTTTCGCTTGCGGTGAATTTGCCGCGATGATGCGGATCTCCAGCCGCTCGCACATGCGTCCGAACTGCGTCGTGGACGCCTTTCCTTGCAGTCGCTCTCTTTCTGTGGGCTCCCGCTTATAGACGTTCTTCCAATCCGTGTACAGCGCCCGGGGAATTCCATGCTTCTCAATCCACGATCGCAGTACCCCCGCCGCTGCCCAGATCGTCTCTTGTTCACCCATCCGGCAGTTCGTATCTCCCGTGGCGTCATCCACCATGTTCATCAGACAACCTCGAGGCCCTCGTTCTTCAAACCATGCATGGAAACTTCCATCCAACTGCACCAGGTCACCAAAGTGCTCCCGCCGCGCTCTCCGCTTCCGGTGTGCTTTCCGTCTCCGCATGCGGCTCCACAACCCCTCCGCTAGCATCCAGCGTCGCAAGGTCTCTTCTCCCACTTCCAGCCCATCCTCACCCGCTAAGTGCTCCGCTGCCAGCGTCGGTCCAAATCGCTCCTGGGCCGTCCCGGAATACTTCTTCCGGATCAACTGCAGAACCTTCCGCCGGAACTCTTCCGGCTTCGCGCGGTTCGAACCTCTTCCCGCACTGCGGTGCTGCAGACCCTTCGCTCCTTCCCCTCGATACCGCTTCCAGAGTCTCTTCGTCTGCCGGTAACTCAACTCCAGTATCTTCGCCGCATCGGTCAACCGAAGCGTCTTGCTCTTCACCCGCCCCAAGACTTCTGCGCGCCGAAGTTCCCTCGTGCTCATCGCTGTCCTCTTCAACCGGACCTCCTCTGGAGGTCACAGTGTAGGGGACACTTCTAACGAGGGCAGAAGGGGACATTATCAAAGAGGTGCTATCGACGGAGTGACAAACTTGCGGACGTGAGCGATCATGCGTTCGCGCCGTGGCACTTCTTGTATTTTTTCCCTGACCCGCAGGGGCAAGGATCGTTGCGCCCCACTTTCGCGCCGACTCTTACCGGCTTCGGCGCTTCGGCCTGCGCGGGCCCGGTCTGATACTGCAAATCTTTCTGCTGGCGCTGCTGGCGGCGTTCGATCTCGCGCGCAACCGACGGCAAGTGCTGCGGTTCATTTACGCGCGCAGCGGCGCTGGCTGCGGCGGCGGCCGCGCTCTGCGGCGGGGTACGCGGCGGCTCTGGACGTCTAGCCTCCGGCGGCTGCTCGCCTTGCTGCATCTGAATGTGAAAGAGATAGCGGATCGTTTCGTTGTCGATGCGCGCCATCATATCTTCGAAGAGCACGAACGCTTCCTTCTTGAACTCGACGATGGGATCTTTTTGCGCGTAGCCGCGCAGTCCGATGCCCTCTTTCAAGTGGTCCAGCGAGAGCAGGTGGTCTTTCCACTGGGAGTCCACGACGTCGAGAATAATACGGCGCTCGAGCCAGCGCATCAGGTCCGTGCCAAACTGCTTTTCCTTTTCCTCGTAACGCTTCTTGACAGCCTCGACCGCGGCGTCGGCAAGCTGGTCGTGGCTGAGCGTGCCTGGGTCGGCGCCTGCCGCCTTCATATCGATGCCGAACTGCGCGTTGCTCTCCGCGAGAAATTGTGTGGTGTTCCATTGACCGGGATGCTGCTCGCGCGGGCAGAATGTTTCCGCAAGTTCGCGCACGACGTCTTCCGCAATTCCCAGAACGTAGTCGCGCTGGTCTTTGCCTTCCAGCGCCGAGCGGCGAATCGCGTAAATCGTCTCGCGCTGCTTGTTCATCACGTCGTCGTATTCGAGCAGGTGTTTGCGCGCGTCGAAGTTTTGCGCTTCGACGGATTTCTGAGCGTTCTCGATGCGCCGCGAAATCAGCCCCGACTCAATCGGCACGCCCTCGGTCATGCCCAGGCGGAACATCAGCGCCTTCACGCGCTCGCCGCCGAAAATGCGCATCAGGTCGTCTTCGAGAGAAAGGAAAAACCGCGAAGAGCCGGGGTCGCCCTGGCGTCCCGCGCGGCCACGCAGCTGGTTATCGATGCGCCGCGCCTCGTGGCGCTCCGTCCCGAGGATGTGCAGCCCTCCCAGTGCGACGACTTCGTCGTGTTCAGCTTTACATTGTTCGGCGAACTGGTCGTACATCGGCTTCCACTGATCGGCCGGCACCTGAAAGATCTTTCCTTCGTTCTGAAAGAGCACCATCGGGACTGCGGGCTGGTCGCCGTTGCCACTTGCGGGATCAGCGCCAATCACCGCTGGAGCCGCCGCATAGGGCATGGCCAGCTTGTTCTTCAGAAAATGGTCGCGCGTCATTTGCTCGGGATTACCGCCAAGCAGAATATCGGTTCCGCGGCCGGCCATGTTCGTCGCCACGGTGACCGCGCCTTTGCGCCCGGCCTGAGCGACGACGCGCGATTCGCGCTCGTGCTGCTTGGCGTTCAACACCTGGTGCGGGACGCCGGACTTCTTCAGCAATTCCGCGATAGCCTCGGATTTCTCGATGGAGATTGTGCCGACGAGAACGGGTTGGCCGCGTTCGTGATATTGGCGAATGCCGTTCGCGAGCGAGTTGTCTTCCTGGAGGATGCCGTTGACAACGGCCACAAACTTTTCTTTCTCCGTGCGGTAAACCACGTCTGCAGCTTCAATGCGAATCAGCTTGCGGTTCGTCGGAATCACCGTGACGTCCAGATTGTAAATCTTGCCGAACTCCGCTGCTTCCGTTTCCGCCGTGCCGGTCATGCCGGAAAGCTTCTTGTACATGCGGAAATAATTCTGGAAGGTAATCGTCGCGAGCGTCTGATTTTCGCGTTCGATCTTGACGCCTTCCTTGGCTTCCACGGCCTGATGCAACCCGTCGGACCAGCGGCGGCCGGGCATCTGGCGGCCGGTGAACTCATCAACGATGATGACTTCCCCGTCTTTCACGACGTAATCCACGTCCTTCTTGTAGAGCGTATGCGCGCGCAGCGCCTGGTAGACGTGGTGCATGATATCGATGTTCGCCGGATCGGACATATTGGTCAGCGAGAGAAGCCGCTCGCACTTGGCGAATCCTTCCTCGGTAAGCGTCGCGGTGCGGTGCTTTTCATCGAGCGTGTAGTCGATATCCTGAATGAGCTTGGGAATAATCTTGTCGATCTTGGCGTACTTGTCTGTGGATTCTTCCGACGGACCGGAAATAATCAGCGGAGTGCGCGCTTCGTCGATAAGGATGGAGTCTACTTCGTCGACGATGGCGAACTGGTGCCCCCGCTGCACGCAATGCGCCAGGTCGTATTTCATGTTGTCGCGGAGATAGTCGAAGCCGAATTCGTTGTTGGTGCCGTAGGTAATGTCTGCGCCATAGGCCGCGCGGCGCTGGTCGTCGTCCAGATCGTGCACAATCACGCCGACGCTCAAACCGAGGGCGCGGTACAGCGGGCTCATCCATTCCGCGTCGCGGCGCGCCAGGTAATCGTTCACCGTAACAATGTGCACGCCGCGCCCCGCAAGCGCATTTAGCACCGCGGGAAGCGTCGCGACGAGCGTCTTGCCTTCGCCCGTCTTCATTTCCGCGATCTTGCCTTCGTGCAAAACAATGCCACCGATCAGCTGCACGTCGAAGTGCCGCATGTTCAGGAAGCGGCGGCCTGCTTCACGGACCAATGCAAATGCCGGCACAATGGCGGGCTCCAGGGCCCTCTGCAATTCCTCTTTGTAGCTTGGCTCCGCGGGATCGGCGTCCTTCAACTGCTCCTGCACCTGGGCGCGGAGCTCCGCAAAACGCGTCTTGAGTTCTTCATTGCCTAGCGATTGCACTTCGGCTTCGCGCGCATTGATGGACGCGATGACGGGCTGCAATTTCTTGATGTCGCGCTCGTGCTTGGTGCCGATAAACCTGGCTACGACGCGGTCTAGTATTTGTGCTGCTTCCATTGGATGATTTCGCAGTCTCCTGAAAGGTTCTCCGCGTGCCCGCCGGCACTGGGCAGTCCAACGCCGCCAGTACAAACATCTTATTCTAACTGGTCGGATGCGTCAGCGCCAAGAAACACGCCACGCTTCTCAAACCAAACGTGAGAATCACTAGGTGGGGTGAAAAATGGGCGTTATTTAGAACCAACCAGCCCAGCAGGTACGGGAACCAGGTCGTTCTCGGCAGCGGTCTGATTGTTGGAACTGGCGGAGAGATTGCCCGCAAGCAGGCGGCGGTATTTGCCGCGCTCGTCAAGGTCCATATCCACAATCTCGAAGGCCATATCCTGGGCACGAGAATCGCGCATGAGCGCCGTAACATGGAAATTTCTCATCCCGATCTGGAATCTCAATTGTACTTGCGTGCCGGGTGTCAAGTGTCGGCTGAGGGTTGCAACGCCGCCCGTCAGGCTCGCGGTTTTGATCTCCAGGGAGCAGCCCTCTTTGAGGTTTGTGCAAATCGCTCTGACGGCCTTCTTCAAACGAACACGCGTGTGCCGGCGCTGGCGGACAAATTTTGACGTGACCGGAACGTCCAACGGGGCGAGAGTATACTCTTCCTTTTCGATCCCGCTTTTCGGCAAGAACTCGCGTACCCACTCCGGGTCCAGTTTCTCAAGCGCCTGCAGAGCGGCAATTCTCAATTCCTGCGGGTGCAGCCATCCGAAAACTTTTTTGGACTCCGCGATGCGCTTCAGGGTGCTTATCGATTCCGGCGCATTGATTCTTCCCACAGCTTCGACGGCTTTCACGCGCAGATAAGGCCCGCCCCCGGTTGGCAAGTCGCCGTCGGCAATGGTCAGCAGTTTGCCGAGCGCCTCGCGATCCGCCGCAACTCCGATCTCGTCGATCACCAGCGGCGTTACGAGCGGGTCCACATGATCCAAGAGCTCGAGCAGGATGTGGCATCGCCTGGCCGCTCCGCTGGCGGAAATCTGCCGGACGATGCGGTCTTGCGAGGTTCGCGGGAAATCCTTCATTCGGCCGGGCAGGAATACCATCACGGACTCCGGATCGAGCCTGCTCAATAGCCCCGCCATCTCCACGGCTTCGGCGATTGGTCCGCCGCGCACCGTGCTGCGGAGATATTGGACGCCCTCTTCGCCCAGATCGGCCGCCAAGTTCGCCACATGTTCGGAATCGTCCCGCAGGCTGCAGCGATTGAAGCGCACCGAAAGCTGCTCCATGGTCGTTTGCGGCAGCAACTTCAAGACATTGGTCAGTCCGGCAGCCACGTGGCGGGCCTTTAGCGCTTCGTCGACAAACTCCGGCACGCGTTCTTCGATACCCATTTTCCCGCGCAGACTGCGCGCGATGCCTGGACGCTGCGTCTCCACTCCCGCAATGAGATCCAGCGCCTGCTGCATCGCCGGGAAACAGTGGCTAGTCGCCGCCTCCTGGCTCAGGCGCACAAACGCCGCGTTGACCAACGCCTGCAACTCCGCGTCCTGCTCAATGCTCAACCGCAAACCAAGATGCCTCAGCGCTTCGCCCAGCAGCTTTGGATCGGCTTTGGCGTACAACTCGGCCATCTCGGAAAGTCCGGCCGCGGTTTTCTTGCGGGCTTCCGCCTCTTCGCTGTCCGCGCAAGCTGCATAATTTTGAAGGATGCTGACGGCTTCGGCGATCTCGCCGTGCTTGATCAGCTCGCCAACGTAAGACTGCACGTTGCGGGGCGGAATGCACCACGCCTCTTCGGAAAGCAGTACGGCGCGCTTGCCGCTGTCCGGCACCTCCGCCCAGAATTGCCGGTCCAAAATCTCGCGATGGGACTCCGCCAGGATGCCCGCGTCGGTCATCTTGTCTTCATGAGCCCCCAGAATCTTCCGCAAATTCTCGATTTCCTGGTTCATGCGATCGAGCATCTGGCGGACCGCATTGACTTTCACTTCGCCGCGCTCAAAGCGTTCCAGCGCGAACCGGATCGCCAAGTGCTCGGCCAGTTGCACGATAACGGACTCATCCACCTTCGCGTTTGGCGCTTTGGCGACCAAACTCGCAAGAGCCTGCCGCAATAGGTCCTGAGACTGGTCGGGCATTTCCGCCATCTGCTGTTGGAGTCGCGCGGGGCCTACGCCTCCGCCTGGCCCAGCTTGGCCCGCCCCGATCCGCCCGAAATTGGTCAAAGCGCCGAGAATGCCAAGGACTTCGTCCTCCGTGGGTGCTGCCGCGTGCCCTGCCCCCTTCCACTGCGGGCCCGTTCCTCCACGGAGTCCGAGGAACACACCATCGGCTTCTCCGCCCAATCCGCATCCGGTCGTGGTCGTGGCTCCGGTTGCGCTGGCGGCGGAACCGTCGGCGGCCGCGTTTGCGTTACCGGCCCCGCTCCCGCCGGGCCCCTTCGATCCCTGTGCTGCCGCAATCAATTCCAGCAGCTTCTTTGGATCATTGAGCCACTCTCTCACCTGTTCCTGCTCGCCTCCCAGTGAGGCGGAAGCCAGTTGTGCCGCGATGCTGGATTCTTTGAGCCGTGAGTCCGTGGCCACAAAGCAAATCTCATTGATGCGGATTCCCTGTGCGCCCGCAAGGGCAGACTTCAGTTGCAATGCGAGTTCTGCCGGTTTGGACTTGCCGGTGGGAAAGGCGCGCGCGAATCGGCCAATCTCTTCTTCAGTAACGCTGGAGAAAAATTGGATGCTGGCAAGTCCCGCCGCAGAGAGCAACTGCGCGAATTGCTTTTCAGCGGGCGACCCTTCGAGCGGCACCCCATCCAGCAAGAGCTGTGAATTCGTTGCCCCAAGCAACAGGCCAGCCTCGGTCCCCAGGGGGATGGCCGTGCGCAGTTCCTGCCATGCAATTTGGAGCTGCTCGATAGTCCGGGCGTGCTCGTAGCCGTACAAGCGGGCAAACTTCAGGAGAATGTTCAGGCTTCTTACGAATGCGCGTCCAGACGTTGTTTTTGGATCTGCTTTCATCCTGCGCCGATTTCTTCCCTCAATAGGACTTCTTCACTAGTACCCTAGGGTCGGGGGCCGTTCGCCGCAATGGTACAGCCGGTCTATGTGTCCCGGCGGTCAAGCCACCAAAGGACGGGCATATTCCCTGACCGGTCGTACGGGCACACGGAGAGAGAGGACAGGTGGGAAGGGAGTGTCCCCATCGTGCAAAGAAAATCAGTTTAGCGCGCGCCTAGTTCTTCGCCAGCGCCACGCGCCCGCGGCGCCGGGTGCGATTCGTGACCTGAGCAACCATCGGCAGTCCACCCAGCTCCAGCAATAGTTTCCGCAAGCGGTAGCGTTCTTCCAGATCCATGTCCACGAATTCGAATGCCATCGCCTGAGGCCGTGCCCCACGAACGATCGCCTGGGCCTTGATGCTGCGCACGCCAAGCGCGAATTTCAGTGACAGGAGCGAACCGGGAGCCAGATGGCGCTCTCCAGAACCGATTCCTCCGCCCAAGTTTAACTCTGGAATCGAGAGCCTGAAGTTTTCCCGCAAATTTGTAGTCACCGCGATGAGGTTGCGCGCAAGCTTCAAGCGCGCGTAGCGCCGCTGCCGGATCACGGAGGCATTGGCCTCTGGATCCGTTGGTTCGAGCGTCAGTTCCTTGCGGTCGATCCCGCTGGCGGCAATCTTTTCCATGCCCATCGAAGGTTCAACGCGCGTCAGCGCCTGCGCCGCGGCGATTCTCAATTCGTTGGGATACACCCAGCGCCAAACCTGCCGGGTGTCCAGAATGTGCTGAAAGAGCCCACTGGAGCCTGAAGCGCGCAACCGGCCGAGCGCCTCAATGGCTTTCAGCCTAGTGAAGGCCGGAGTTTCATCATTCTGCACCAGCTCGATAAGTTTCGGAATGCCACCGGCCTGGCCGCTCATCCCAATTTCGTCGATGGCCAGGGGTCGAATCAACGCGTCCAGTGAGTCGTAGATAGCGATGAGCAGCCGCGATCGCTGTTCCGCCGGAGTTGCGGAAAGTTGGCGCACCGCGCGGTCGTGCGACGAGCGCGACCATTGCGAGAGCCGCGCCGGCAGAATCTTCTCCACGTTTTCCGGAGAAAGCTGGCCCACCAACCCGATGGCCTCTACGGCTTCCGTTGCTGGAGCCGTTTGCAACGTTTCCAGGAGCCGTTGTGTGGCATCCTCTCCCAGGTTGCGGATAATCGTGGCGAGCAGTTCGCAGTCTTCGCGGAATCCGCAGTGTCCAAATCGATGCGTTACATAGTGGATGGTGGCCTTGGGCATCAGGTTGAGGATGTCCATCATTCCGTCAGCGATGTGGCCGCTGCGCATCGCCTCTTCGATGAATTCCGGCAGCCGCTCCTCCGCGCCGATCCGTGGCCGCAGGCTCTGCGTCGAACCAGGCCTCTGTGCCTCTACACTCTCCAACGACGAGAGTGCTTGTTGCATCGCAGGGTAGCAGCGCTTGGACGCTGCCTCCTGGCTCAAGCGCACAAACGCCGCGCTCACCAGCGTCTGCAATTCCGGTTCTCGCTCAATGGCCAGCTGGTTGCCCAGACGCCGGATCGCCTCCATCAACGCACTGCCGTCTCCGCTGCCGTACAGTTCGCCCAAGTCCGAGAGTCCGATGGCAGTCGTCCTGCGTGCTTCAGGTGCTTCCAGCCCCACACACGACGCGTACTTCATCAAAATTTCATTGACGGTCTTCAATTCCCCGCGCCGCAGCATATCCTCCAGGAACGCGCGTACGTTTCGAGGAGGCACGCACCAAGCTTCGTCTGACGTCAGCACTTCTTTCTTGTTTTCTTCCGGTACCTGTTCCCAGAATTCCTGGTCCAGCAACTCGGTGTAGGACTGCACGGAGAGTCCCGCCTGCGACATCATCTCTTCCTGCGTCGATAGGATCTTGCGCAACGCCTCAATTTCTGTATTCATGCGGTCGAGCAGTTGTTTCACTGCGTTGACCCGCAATTCGCCTTTTTCGTAGCTGTCCAAAGCGAAGCGTATCGCCACGTGCTCCGCCAGTTTCAGCAGCATCGGTTTGTCTGGCTTGGAGTCAGGCGCCTGCGCTGCGAGTCCCGCCAATGCTTGCTGCAGTGTGTACTGCGCTCGTACCGGCATTGCGCTCAAGCGCGATTGGAACGTCGGCACGTCCATACGGTGCTCAGAATCTTTCCGCGATTTGCCCAGTTGAGCGAACAATCCCAGCATCGCACGGACGTCTTCCTCCTCGACGCTGTATGCTCCGCCGCCTCCCGTTCCAGGTCCTCCTCCGGTCCCTGGTATTCCCCCCACTCCCGCGGCCGCGCCGCCGCGCAACAATGCCGAGGCCGTCAGCCATTTTCCCGGCGTGGTGCTTTCTCCACCAGGAGCTCCAACCCCTCCACCGGCTCCAGTCCCTCCGCCGACGCCGCCACCTCCAAATCCACCTCCGCCAACACCACCTCCTCCGCCCCCTGTTCCGCTGCCACCACCAGTGCCCGTCCCCGTGCCACCGCCGCCCGTTCCTAGTCCTCCACCACCGCCGTATCCACCACCTGTTCCTGTGTCGCCACCTGTACCGCCTCCACCGCCTTGACCCCCAGTGCCCGTCCCCGTGCCACCGCCGCCCGTTCCAGTCCCTCCGCCCACGCCGTATCCACCACCTGTTCCTGTGCCGCCACCTGTACCGCTTCCACCACCACTGCCACCAGTTCCGCTTCCACCACGCGCACTGCCAGTTCCCGGCCCCGTGCCGCCACCACCGCCCGAGCCGCCCGACTCCCACAAAGTAGGGCCCCCGCCGCTCCCGCCGGTTCCGCCGCCACCGCCAGTTCCGCCTGATCCTCCACCGCCGCCCATCCCGAAACCAGGTCCCACGCCTCCAGGTCCGTGCCCGGGTCCACCCATGCCACCGCCGCTGGAGCGCATGCTCTCGGCTGCCAGGATCATTTGCAGCATTTTGTTCGGGTCTTCAAAGAAATCCTTAAATTTGTCGCCCGCCGCCCCCAGCACTTTCTGCGTGAGCTGCGCCGCAACCTTGATGCCCGCCACGGACGAATCTTCCGCCACGTAGCGGATTTCATTCACCTTGATGCTGGTGTCCCCCGCCAGCGCGGTTTTCAATTGTTCGGCGAGAGAAGAAGGCTTCGCGTTTCCGCTGGGGAAGGCGCGCACAAATCGCGCGAATTGCGGCTGCGTAAGTGTGGGAGCAAAATGGATGCTCGCGATTCCCGAGGAAGTAAGAAGCTGCGCAAAACTTCTTTCGCCCGCGGCTGATCCAAGCGGCACACCGTCGAGCAGGATCTGCGTTCCTGATGCCCCCAGGAGCACTCCGCCGCCACTGCTGTCATCCAGCGCGTTGCGCAACTCTTTCCAAGTCGTTTCAAACTGCTGCGCCGTCTTCGCATGCCCAAACTCGTACAGGCGCGCGAATTTCAGCAGAATGTTCAGGCTGCGGACAAATGCCCGCGCTCCGCCTCGTTGTTCCTGAATCATAGCCGTTGGCGCTGGACTCTGCCTCTCCTTACACTTCCCTTACACTAGATTCACCTTCGCCTCGAGACAAGCCCCCCGCAGCCCCCTGTACCCATCTCAATAACAGATTCCCTTGCCGTTTTGTAAACATTGTTGCTCGTACACCCATCCAAAACAAAGCAAAGCGCCTTGCATCCCCCTCAAGATTTCATGCATCCTAGACCCTAAGCACCAATCCCTTGGTTAGTGCAGTAAACGAGCAGGTATTGTCCCCTCCAGCCCAATTAAGGAGGAAACCCATGAAACGTTCGACTCTGATCGTCGCGGCGGTGCTGGCCCTTGCCTTCAACGTTCCAGTCTACGCTCAACGCGCGCATCCTGGCGGTGGACCACCTGCGGGACATGGCGCCGCCGGCGGCTCCGGCATGAGCAATTCCCATGAAGCTGGCGCTGCTACGTCGCACACCGACATGTCGCACGCTTCCCCCGGCGACGTGCTGAGCCACAACACCGTCATCGCCGGCAAGATCAAGGCGCTAACCGGCGAAGAGGCGGCGACCGCGTGCAACGGCTTCAAGAACCTCGGCCAGTGCGTCGCAGCGGCACACGTCGCAAAAAATCTCAACATTTCCGGCGGGTTTGATGCGCTTAAGGCCAAGGTAACCGGCACCGGCGCCCTGAGCCTCGGCAAAGCCATCGAATCGCTCGCTCCCAGCGCCAACGCCAAGTCCGAAACCAAGAAAGCTAACAAGCAAGCCACGGACGATATGAAAGAAAGCAATTCTTAAGTCCCGCAGCCTCTAAAAGCAGTACTTCAAGAGTTGGGGCGGAGCCTCTGCCTTCGCCCCCCTTCTTCTATCGCGGTCTTAGCACATCGAATTTCGCAATCGAATAGCCCAGTGCCGCACCCAGAAAAATATCCGATGGGAAGTGCGCCTGCGTCGTCAACCGGGAAAACCCAATCGTGGAAGCGATTCCGTACGCTACCCACGGAACCCAGCGGTGCTGGCGATAGCGGTGCGCGAACACCGTGGCAATGGAAAACGCCGCCGCCGCGTGTCCCGAAGGAAAGCTCGTGCTCGTGCCGCTGAAACCCTTGTGACTGTTGAAAAAAGTATCGGAGAAATTTCCATTCGGCGCAATGTCCGAAGGACGCAGCCGCCGTGTCGTCATCTTCATCACGACGTCGACGATAGCGCTGTCGGCGTACGCTTCTCCCGCCAGCAGCGCGGTTTTCCCCGCGTACGAATCGTGCCGGAAATATCCCGACACCAGAAACGCTGAGGGAACACTTGCCATCATCGCTGCCGTGTTGCGCCCGGAAAAAACGTCGTTGAAGCCCTCGAACCGTGCCGTTCGACGGAAGTACGGCGTGTCGTGCGGGTCCGCAGCGATCAGGCCCGCCGTCGCGCCCGTTACCACCAGGGTGGGCAGCCAGTGCCGCCCCTGCGCAACCCGAACCGGAAATAGCCAGACGTCTTTCTGATCCTGCAAAAAGTTTCGCGGCAGCGTGCGCCAGGAAACTTCCCGCTCAGCTCCTGCTAGTGATGAGCTATGGGCGGTCGCTTCCGCCGCCGAGTTTGATCTTGCTGCGTTGTCGCCGTCCGTTTGCTCCGCCACCGCGCCGCCGCGTTGCGGCTTCTCTTGTGCCCCCACCAAGGGACACCAAAACGCAATCCCCAGCCACGCAACACAGCACAGCCGCTCGTATCGCCGGATTCCCTGGCGCCGCCGCCCTTCCGCCCTATGGCTCGTCCCCGCCCACATGACCCCTTTAAGCCTACTCGCTCTCTCCTTCAACCACCAACTTCTGTCCTCACTGACCAAACCGCCCGCAACTTTCAAGAGGAGATGTCCGATGGGTTGTCTTGGAAAACGACGCCGAAGAAATCGCAAACACCGGCCTTGACGGGCTGTCAACTTTCTCCTCTTTGAGTATAGAATCAAGGCGCAGCCAAATGACCGACCAGCCCCCATCGGACCGCTTCAAATCGGAAATGCCGCAAATTCCCGGCGTTTCCGGCCCCGGCTCGCGCGCAACTACTGCGCCGAATCCCGCCGTCAAACTTGTCCTCGGACTTCTCGCCGTGCTCCTTGTCGTGTTCTTGGGAGCGCGCTGGGCGCTTCGCCCGAAGCATGCCGCGCCGCAATCCGTCGAGCAGCAGCCGCAGATCGAGGTTCCCTCCCCCGCTCCCGATCCAAGCACGCTCCTTCCTCATGCGACCGATGCCGATCCCGGCATCGCCAGCGTGGCGGAGATGGCCAAGCCATGGTCCTCGAAAGAATTTTTTATTCGCAACCGCCTCAGTGGCGAAAACATTTCGGGGCTCCTCGTTCGATTGCCGACGGGCTCTCCCTCTCAATCGACCGGCTACTGGGCGTTCGCGCAAAAAGCTCCGTTCGGGGATTGTCAGCTCGAATACGTCACGGACTTAAGCAAGCTGAGAAACGACTACGGTTTTCGCGCCGCCAGGCATCCAATGGTGGGAAACCCCTGCAGCCGCACGGTGTACGATCCGCTCAAATTGAGCAATCTTCCCGGAAGCGTTTGGGCGCGCGGCGCGATTGTTCAAGGCTCCGATCTGCGCCCGCCCCTGGGTATCGAAATAAAAGTGGAGGGCAAAAAGATACTCGCCGTAAGAGCGGAGTAAAACGGCTTCGAGTTACTTTGCGCGTGTATTGCGGACAAATTGCGATTCGGCCCGTCCCCCTCGACTCCTGCGCTACGCAAACCTGAATCTAAATTAGATAAATCATCCAGAAGTATCGAAATTTAATTTTATAGCTTTCGATTTTTCTCCGTAAGTTATAGAAAAAACTACCTGTTACTCTCTCCGCGCATTGGCGAACAACCTGCAATTCGAAGCGTAACCCTGATGCTGACTATTCCCATTGGCGTGGACGGTCACGCGGAACGGCAGCCTCAGAAGTATGGGACAAATCTGACGCAGTTCGAATTGAGGGGGAAATGATGAGATTTGATCGATGTATGGATAAGGGGCCCGTTGGATTCCGGCTCAGCAGCATGAGAGGTATGCTTTATTCTGCGTTGATTCTGGGTTTGGCATTGATTTTCTCGATGCCGATGGCGGCGCAGAGAATTACGGGGACGCTGCGAGGCCAGGTTTTGGATCCTTCCGGCGCAGCCGTTCCGGATGCGCAGGTAACGGCAACGAATCAGGAAACCGGCGTGTCAGTGAAAGTTGCGACAACTTCTGCGGGAACGTATTCGCTGCCGACTTTGCTTCCCGGACTCTACAAAATCACTGTGGAGGCCAAGGGCTTCAAGAGTTTCGTGAAGAAAGATGTGAGCGTAATCGCAAACCAGGACAACGTGGCGGATGCTCAGGTGGAATTGGGAGCCGCAACGGAGATGATCGAAGTTACGGGTGGAGCCGTGGAAGTCCAAACGACATCGTCCTCCCTGAACAATTCATTTGATGCGCGCTCGGTCGACCTTCCTAGCGGCGCGGGCACACTGAATGGAAGCCTGCTGAACCTGGCGGTGCTGGCGCCCAACGTTATAGCGCAGCCGGGCGGAGTGACGGGAATCGGCGGATCGGTTGGCGGAACGCGTCCGCGCGACAACAACTTTACGGTGGACGGCGTGGACGACAACAACCTCGGCGTGACGGGAAACAACTCGACGGTCATTCCGGATGCGGTAGCGGAATTCAACCTCACCACGAATCAGTTCAGCGCGGAGTATGGGCATTCCGCGGGCGGACAGTTCAGCCTCGTTACGAAAACCGGAACGAACAACTGGCACGGGTCGGGCGAGTGGTACAACCAAAACCGAGACTACAACTCTCTGGATAACCTGACGAAGGGCGCGATCATAGCCAAAACACTTCCCGGTCAACCCGCGTTTGACAACAACCGCTTTGGCGGCACCGTGGGCGGTCCCATTATCAAGAACAAATTGTTCGTTTTCGGAGCCTACGAATACACCTACCTACATGGCCAAGGCTCTCCCACTGCTTTTACTGCGCCGACGGCCGCGGGATTGGCGACACTACAGGCGAATGCTGCGGATAGCGCGGTATCAGCCCTGCTGAAAAATTTTCCAATCGCCCCAGCGAACGATGCCGGGACGGTAGCGATTCATACGGGCGGCATTAATAGCGCGACTACCACTAATGTGGACATCGGAAATATCACCATTTTCAGTCCGGTTTTCCAGCGCGAACATGACGCGGTTGTGAACGCGGACTACACCATGGGACGCCATCAATTCGGCGCGCGATTCCTCATTAACCAGGAGAACTTCATCCTGCCAGTTAATTCCACTCAAGCCATTTTCAATCAGGCGGAACCCATACACAATCGCAAGGTCGCCCTTACCGATGCCTGGACCATCAGCGGCACTCTGGTGAACGATCTGCGCCTCCAATACTCGTTTTTCGGTGAGCAAACCATCAACCCCTGTACTGCCTGCCCCCAAGACATAACCATCAACGACCTTTTGGGTGGCGTCACGGTTGGACCCGGCGACTTCACTTCCCAAAAGCAGAACACGTATCAGATTTCAGATACGTTTTCGTGGTCCCGCGGCAAGCACACATTCAAGTTCGGGGGTCAATACAATCACTTCATCTACCCGCAGTTCTTCCTGCCGCGGAGCAACAGCGACAACCAGTACAACACAGCGGACGCGTTCATCAACGACGTCCTACCAGACAACCCTGGAAGGACACTACGCAACGCCGGAACGGGAAGCTTCCTCGGGACGCAGAGCTTGTTCGCTGGATTTGTTCAAGACGACTTCAAGTTCAGCCCGCGTCTTACGGTGAATCTAGGATTGCGCTATGAGTATTGGACAAATCCAGTGGGGTCCAGCACGCAAACCTTGAACGCTATTTCTAATGTTCCAGGGGTCATAACCTTTGGCAATCCCAAGACGGACAAAAATAACTTCGGTCCGCGAGTGGGCTTCGCCTATGATCCGACGGGGCGCGGAAAGATGTCTATACGCGGGGGCTTCGGCATGGCTTATGACGTGAAGTTCCAGAACTTCGCGTCCATTACCCTGCCTCCGCAGCTGCAGAGTGAACTCGACCCGAATTCTGCGTGCACGCTGACGCCGCAGCCCGGCTGGTGCACCACTCCCAACAACGCAGGTTTTCTCCAACTTGGCGGACTACCACAGACGTATATTCCTCCGACGGGACAAGCAGAAGCCCGGGCGCTGACGACCGCCTTCATCGACGACACGGTGATGCCCAAGATTCTGACTTGGTCTTTGGGTGTGCAACGCGAGCTTGCGCGGAATACCACCGTGGAAGTCCGTTACCTCGGCACGCGCGGCCTCTCCTTGCCGGTACAGGATCGACGCAATTTCCATAGTGGATTCGATGCCGGCCTGGCCGCCCTGCCGGAATACTTCCGTGTTCAGGACGTGCCAGCTACAGTATCAGCATCGGCTCCGACGCGCGCTCCGTGGGATGCTTTCACAACTTGCACGCCGGTGGCACCGCCGGCCACACCCGCTCCTTGCAACAATATATATTTTCCATTCGGCTTTCAGGCCAATGTCACGTCCGATCCACCGTTTGGCAGCAGTATTTACCATGCGGGTTCTATCAATTTCACACAGCGGGCGCGACATGGGCTAACATTCAACGCTAACTACACCTATTCCCACACGCTGGATAACTCCACGAACGAGTTCTTTACCAGCCTCCTTAACCCGCGCCGCGGCCAGGACACACAACAAATCCACGAGGACTGGGGGAACTCTGACCTGGACGTTCGGCACAAGGCCGCTCTTTCCTGGAGCTATCAGGTCCCGAACATAAAGAGTGACAGCCGATGGGCTAAGACCTTGGTTAACGGGTTCAGCATCGGCTCCGTATTTCTGGCCCAAACGGGGCAGCCGGTAACCCTGCAATCTGCCTCGGACTCGAACGGCAACGGTGATACCGCAGGCGACCGCGTAATGTTCAATTCATTGGGGGCGAGCCTGGCGGGCGCCGCCACCAAATTACTGCGTGTCTGCGCTCCTGCCGGAGGCGGAAACACAGTTACTGCAGCGAGCTGCCCGGCCGGAGACAATACGGTGGGCTATGTCGCTGTGGATGCAAACAAATTCGCACAAACCCCAAGCATAATAGCCGACACGACAGCAAGATACGTGGTCGCTGGCAAGGGAGTTCGCACCAATGTGGCGCGCAACTCTTTCTACAGCCCTGGCTTCAGCGTTCTAAACCTTTCGGTCGGCAAGGAGTTCCATTTTACCGAAGGGAAATATTTGCGGGCGAAAGTGGACGTCTTCAACGTGCTGAACCATCCCAGCTTTGGGCTCAGCAACGGAAACGTGTTCAGCACCGTGGGAGTAACCACTGCTACCACGACGCCGGGTTATGTGCGTCCTGGGGACCCAAACTTCCTGGCGGCGAGCACTCTCTTCAGCGGTGGATTCCGATCCATGACGCTGGGACTAAAGTTGGTGTTCTAGACCTCAATTCAGGTTGTACATTTCGGGAGGCGCTCCGCAGGCGCCTCCCGTTTTTTTTCGGGCTCGCTTCGGAAGCGAGGGAGCGGGTGAATTGCATTTCTGGTGCGGTTCCCGCAGAATTCTCTTAGAGGCAGCAGTTTGTCAGTCCCCCGCATCTTTGCAAGATGAGATTCATTTTGCATTCTCATGGATGCGGCAAAAATACTTTCTCGGGCTTCCCCAGTCCTCCTGAGCATTTTGAAACTGCCGTCGCGGAGGAAGAAATGCACAAGAATAAGATCGGCGTTCTGGCTTTGGTGCTGATGCTGACGATGAGCGTCTCGTGCTCGCGGATTGGCAAGCCGAGCGATGACGCGATCACCACGGACATCAAAGCAAAAATGTTTTCTGACCCGACGCTGAAAATCGCGACCGTGGACGTGGTCAGCAAACAGGGAGAAGTAACGTTGACCGGACAGGTGCCGGATGACGCAGCACGGCTGGCGGCTTACAAGATTGCATCGGAGACCAACGGAGTGAGCCGTGTGAATGATCAGATGAGCGTGGCCACAGCGCAGATTTCCGTGCCGCAAGCCGCTGCGCCAACTCCTGAAGCCGCGCCAGCCAGGCGCGCCGCAAGAACGAAAAACTCCGCCAAGGCGGAAAAATCGCGGCAAACTGCGGCTGCTTCTCCTGCAAGTTCGATGGCGGAGCCGGTGGCCGCGGCTGCGCCTCCTCCGTCGCCACCGGCGCCTCCTTCGCCACCGCAACCGGTGACCGTGACGGTGCCGGCGAATACGATTGTGACGGTTCGAACGATCGACAGCATCGATTCGAAGACGAACCAATCTGGCCAGGTGTTCAAGGCTTCGCTGGACGCGCCGATCGTGGTGGACAGTCGAGTGATTGTGCCCAGCGGGGCGGATGCTTACGTCAAGCTTGTGGATGCAAAGTCCGCGGGCCGTGTGACGGGCCGCAGTGAGCTCGGACTTGAGTTGAGCAGCATCGTCTTTCAAGGAAAGACTTACAACGTGGTCAGCAGCGACGTGAAGCAGTCAGGAACTTCCCGCGGCAAGCAGTCCGCGGAAAGGATTGGCGGCGGAGCGGCGCTGGGCGCGCTGATTGGCGCGGTGGCCGGAGGCGGAAAAGGCGCGGCGATCGGCGCGGCAGTGGGCGGTGGAGCCGGCACGGGAGTGCAGGTCTTCACCAAAGGACAGCAGGTGAAGATCCCGTCGGAGACGCGGCTGGATTTTACGCTGCAACAGCCGCTGGATATTACTTACCTGCCGGGGAAAAGATCGCGACAGCGTTCGAATGCGGATCAAGCGCCTGCCGATCCGAATTCGCAAAACTCGCCGTCGAATTAGACACAGCCAGAAAATCGGTTCGAGAAAGGGGCAGAATTAACTCTGTCCCTTTCTCGTTTTTCCGCTTCGATGTGCCTTGACAAGGCACGCTTTGTCCAGATAAATCTCTTTCCTGCCATGAACAAACCAAATCAAGAACAGACTTACAAACCTTCACGGCGCCAATTATTGATTGGCGCGGCGGCTGCCTCCGCGCTGGCGCTCACGCCGGCGGCGCGCGGCGCCGCAGAAGGAGACGTTTCCGGTGCGCTGCCGAAAGCTTTTGAGGGGCTGAAGCCGCTGGGTGGACGAGTGCGGCCAATCACTGCCGATGAATTCCATGGGCGGATGTTGCAGGCGCAAAAATTAATGTCGGAGTCGGACCCGAAATACGATGCTTTGTTCATTGCTCCCGGCACGTCCCTCTACTACTTCACGGGCATCCGCTGGGGAATCAGCGAGAGGCTGCTGGCGCTGATTCTGCCGCGGACGGGCGACCCGATCGTGGTCGTACCCGCATTCGAAGAAGGGCGAATGCGGGAGAAGCTGACGTTTGCCGCGGAAGTGCGCGCCTGGCAAGAAGACGAGAGCCCCACGAAAATCGCTGCGGCGGCTTTGGCGGACCGCGGGATTCGAACGGGACGCGTAGGCGTGGAAGAAACTGCAGCGTTCGCGTTTTTCGATCATTTTCACGCGGTGGCTCCGGGGTTCCAATGCATTTCCGCCGATCCAGTGACGATCGCATGCCGGGGACGGAAATCGGATCACGAACTTGAGTTGATGCGGCTGGCCTGCGAGGCAACGTTTGACGTTTTTCGGGCGGTGTTCGCTTCGCTGAAGGAAGGGATGTCTCAAGAGGACATCGGCAAGCTGGTGGAAGCGGGTTTTTCGAAAATGGGTTTGCACGGCGGAACGCTGGTTCTGCTGGGCGCGTCCGCGGCGCTGCCGCACGGCACGATCAAGCCGCAAAAACTGAAAGAGGGCGACGTTGTGCTGATCGACGGAGGCTGCGCAGTGGATGGCTACCAGTCGGACGTAACACGCACGGGGGTTTTCGGCAAGGCGCCGGAAAAAGTGGCGCGCGTCTACGAAATCGTGCGCAAAGCGCAGGATGCGGCGCTCGATGCGGCGCGAACCGGAAGGCTGTCAGGCACAGTAGATGACGCTGCGCGCAAGGTGATCACCGACGCCGGTTATGGACCGGACTACAAGTATTTTACGCACCGACTGGGGCATGGGATTGGACTCGACGGCCACGAACATCCTTATCTGGTGCGAGGAAGCAAGACCGTGCTTGAACCGGGCATGACGTTTTCGAATGAGCCGGGGATTTATATTCCCGGCGAATTCGGGATGCGCTGCGAAGACGACATGGTGATTGCCGCGGATGGACCGGCGCGGCTTTTGACGGCCGGATTTGCGGCGTCGTTGGAAAAGCCGCTGGGATGAGTTTGTGCGCAGTGCTCAATGCTCAGTTTTAGTGATTACTTGGGGGAGTCCGCCTGGGCTTCGCTCGCGCGCTGCGATCGAAGAGCAGAAATCGACGATCCGCTGCTCGGCCCAGAAACGCTCAGGGCCTGAGTGCTTTGAGATGAAGCCGCAATGGCCGCCATGCTTGGGCGCCAGAAACTGAATGGCGGGATTCTCGCTGATTTTGGCGGCCAGGAAGGAAGCGTAGGGGACGAAGGGGTCGTCCTGCGCGGTGATCATCAGCGTGGGCAGGCGGACCTGAGTGACGACGCGTTTCGCGCCGACGTTTTCGTAATAGTCTTGTGCGTCGCGATAGCCGAATTGCGGCGCGGTGATGACGTCGTCAAATTGACGCAGGGTTCGAACAGGCGCAAGGCCGCGAATCGGGTAGCGCTCCTGGAACAATTCATGCTTTCTGGCGTAGCGGGACATTAGGCCGCTTACAAAGCGGCGCTGGTAAAGATAATTTTCCGCGCGCTCGAGTGCGTCGGCGCAAGCGGCAAGGTCGAGAGCGGGGCAGACGGAACAGACGGCGCACAAAGCTTTTGGCACGGCGGCGCCAAACTCTCCCGCCATCTTGGTCACCAGATTTCCACCCATCGAGTAGCCGGCGAAGAAGATCTGCTCAAAGCCGTCGGAGTTTGAAAGCTCCTCGAAGACGGCGCGATAATCCGCGCTCATGCCGGAATTGTACAACGTGGGCGTCAGGGCCTCCGTGCCGCCGCAATTGCGCTGGTTCACGCGCACGACGTGGAAGCCGCGATGGAAGGCCTTCTCCGCAATGCCGCGAACGTAGTTTCCGTCGCTGGAACCCTCAAGGCCATGAACGATGATGATAACGGGCGCGTCCTTGTGCTTCCCGGGTTGCCAGTGGCAATGGGCGAGCACGCGGGACTCCGGATCGACCTGGAAGAGCCTGGCTTCGGCGGGCGGGATAGCGAACCGCCTGGGAACAAAAGCCGAGACGATGGTCATTGCGTGGCCGTTTTTTAATAGCGGGTGCGGTTCAAAGGGCGGGAGGACGAAATCCACATCGAGACTGTATGTCACGGGCTCGGCGCAAGCAAGACAAAGGCGAGCACTGGGTTTCGTGAGATATGATTTCTCGTATGTTTCGCAATGCATTCTTCTATATTCTGACTAAAAGACCGCCACGTCATGCGCTATGTTATTGTTTTTCAATAACTTGCGTAGATGTCTCAATGGTATGTAAAATGCCCGTGCTTAGACGAGCTGTATGCAGGGCGCGGACTCAATTTCAGGGAGTTGAGTTCGATTTATGAAACGTTGGCCGCGGTCATCTTCAACGGTACTTACTAAGGGTCGAGTCAGAGGGTCCTTCCCTTTGGGTGGGGGAAGTCTCGGGATGTTCTCACGGTGCTTTTTTCGGCCTGGGCTCTCCAGCTCAGTCTGCCCGAAATCAGGGCGGTTCATTCGACAGGTGGTCGTAGCGAGAGAGTGGTCGCAGCTTAGCTGCATCAGGGGGGAATTGAAAATGAGAAAGCTTGTGTACGTACTTTTCGTTGGGCTTCTGCTTCTTAGCCTGGGGAGCGGCAACGCGTTCGCCCAGGCAACGGCAAGCGCCACGATCCAGGGTACCGTCACGGATAAGTCTGGTGCCGTGGTATCCGGAGCTCACGTCGTGGCGAAGAACAAGGCTACCGATGTGTCGCGAACAACGACTACCTCGGACGAGGGTTACTACAGATTTGAATTGCTGCCGGTTGGCACTTACACCGTGACCGTCAGCAAAGATGGCTTCGGGACCGTGACGGAAACAATCGAAACCTTTATCGGACAAACCGCCACCGCCAACGCAGAGCTGAAACCCGGGGCGACAAGTGAAATCATTGAAGTGACTAGCGAGGCTCCGCTTATAGACCAATTGAAGACGAGTGTCAGCCAGACTATTACCCCCACTGAAGTAGAAGAACTTCCGATGGTCGGACGCGACGTGGCCAACCTTGCGTACCTGGCCCCAGGTGTCAAGGCTACTGATTCCTACGATCCCACGAAAAATCGCTACGCGATCCTTTCCGTGAACGGCGCGGGTGGCCGCAACGTAAACGTTACGGTCAACGGCGTGGATAACAAGGACAACACGGTCGGAGGACCCGTAATGCAGCTTCCCTTGGAAGCCGTGGAAGAATTCCAGATCAGCACTCAGAGGTTCTCTGCGGAAAACGGCCGCTCCGAAGGCGCCGCTATCAATATGATCACCAAGCAGGGCACCAACAACTACCACGGCTCTGTCTTCGGATACTTCCGCGATACCAGTCTGAACACAGATGAGAAGGATCCCACTGGCACAGGACCAACGCCAGCTCACCCAGACGGCACGATTCCCTCTCACCCTGACTACACGCGTCAGCAGTTCGGCGGATCCGTCGGAGGCCCTTTGCGTAAGAACAAACTCTTCGGGTTCTTTGCCATTGAACGCGAGCGCGAACACCAGGCGCAGGCGGAGGACTTTAAGTCATTCACCGAGCTAACGCTCGCAAAAGGAGCCGGACTTGCGGCTCAGCCATCGGCGACTATCCCACGTCCCTTTTTTGAAACGCGTTACAACGGTCGTATGGACTTCGTGATCAACAGCAAGAACAACGTCTATCTCAGCTACAACTCGCAGGTCAACGACAGCTTGAATGATCAGTCTGACGGCACAGGCGACCTTACCAACGGCAACTTCACCAAAAATCATTTGATCTTAAGCAACCTTACGTGGAATTCGATTCTTTCGAATACGACCGTTAACCAATTCACGTTTGGCTATCAATACTGGAACAACCTCATCGCCAGTAACATCAGCGCGCCGTTGGTTACCTTCCCGAATGCCTCGTTTGGCACCAACATCAACGTTCCTCAGCAGTCCTTTCAGAAAAAGTGGCAGTTCAGGGATGACATCTCAAAGACCATTGGCCGGCACACTTTGAAGGCTGGGGCTGATTACATTTGGAACCCCGTAGAGGGGGGATTCTTCGAGTTCAGCTCGACGCTAGAAGTTGACTTCGCGCAGAATCCCAGCGTGATTTTAGCCAATCCAGGTACTTATCCCAATGGATTCTCAACCGCTGGTCTCATCACCGGCATGGACATTGCGAATGGCAATCCGTACTTTCTTGTCGCTACCAAGCAACTCGGTCTCTATGTTCAGGACGATTGGAAGGTCAACCGGCGTCTGACGCTCAATCTCGGTCTGCGCTGGGATAAGGACTTCAACATGATCGGCGTGTCGGACGTGCAGAAGAGCCGCACCTATCTGGCACTGGTGGCGTACAACAACCCGATCTCGAATTCTTACGTCAGCAAGCTACCACATGACGACAACAAGGACTTCAGCCCGCGAGTCGGCTTCGCTTACGACATGACTAGCGCTGGAAAGCACGTATTGCGTGGGGGATTCGGCCTCTACTACGGCAACGTATTCCAGAACATCCCGTTGTTTATGGAACAAATGAGCAACCCGACGGTCTTTGCAACGGTGCTCAGCCTTACCAATCCGACTGACACCGTTCCGGGTACGGGCCTTACCCTTGGTCAGTGGAGATATGGCGTCAGCCCGCTTCCGACGATTCCTCCTCCATCCACACAGCTTCCACCGGGCAGTATCGGCCGACTGATGGACCCC